>Ga0209474_10000538_pt1 | contig 41318 bp, 35 predicted proteins | sample GraSoiAngelo_145_FD_185902 | JGI IMG/M metagenome (GOLD analysis project Ga0209474, IMG submission 185902) | Grasslands soil microbial communities from the Angelo Coastal Reserve, California, USA - 14_1009_05_20cm (SPAdes) (version 2) | ecosystem: Environmental > Terrestrial > Soil > Grasslands...
GAAGGCGATATCCTTGTTGTGGGTATCAATGACGATTCCAGCGTCCGCAACTTAAAGGGGCCTGGCCGTCCGGTGCTCGATGAAAACGCGCGAGCACTCCTGGTGGCCGCTCTTCGCCCTGTCGATTACGTCGTGCTCTTTTCCGAACCCACGGTGGAAGCTCTCCTCGAAGAATTGCGGCCGGACGTTCACGCGAAAGGTACCGACTATACATCTGAAACGGTTCCGGAGCGCGCTACTGCCGCGCGGCTCGGAATTCGCGTGGCCATAGTGGGCGACCCGAAGGATCACTCGACACGGAGCCTTTTTGACTCCATCCGCAAGGCCGCGAATGACTGAACCGCGCTTTGCCGTCCTGCGCCTCGGTTCCCTTGGAGACATCGTCCATACTTTTCCTGCGGTCGCTGCGCTTCGCGAATCTTTTCCAAAAGCCGAAATCGTTTGGCTGACCCATCCTCGCTGGAAAGGTTTGGTCGAAAGCAGCGAACTGGCCACCGAAATTTGGGAGACCGAGACGCGCTCTCTGAGCTCGGTGCGCGACATCGTTACTCGCTTCCGCAAGACGCAATTCACGGCGGCTATCGATTATCAAGGACTCTGGAAGTCTGCGGCTCTTCCATTCCTTGGGCGCGTGCCCCGCCGCGTCGGATTTTCTTCCTATTCGGTTCGCGAATTCGGCGTCCCACTGCTCTATACGGACCGTGTTCGTTGCACACAGGCCCATATCGCCGAACAAAATGGCGAGCTCTCCGCGTGCGTAGGCGCGCGAAACGGTGTTGCGCCATTCCAGCTCTCCGTGCCGTCGCTGCAAGAAGCGTTTGCCTTGCAGCTTTTGCGTAGTTTCGGTGTTGACCGCTATGTTGTTCTGAGCCCTGCGGGCGGTTGGCGCTCGAAATGCTGGCCACCCGAGCGTTACGGCGCGCTCTGCCGGCAAATTTATTCCAATCTCGGACTGCGATGCATCCTCAACCAAGGCCCCGGCGATGAGGAATGCATCGCAGTCGTCAAAGCCGCGAGCGGTGACGCTGCGCCCATTGCCTGCAATAGTTCGCTCCACCAGCTTATGGTTTTCCTGCGCCACGCACTCTGCGTGGTTGCTGGCGACACCGGGCCTTTGCACCTCGCCGTGGCGTTGGGAACACCGGTTGTTGCTCTCTTCGGCCCAACGGACCCTGCTCGCAACGGTCCTTATCGGCCGGCCTGCGATTCCGTGAAGGACATCGTTTTGCGCAGCCCTCATGCGGTGACCAGCTACAAGCGAAGAGACGAAGCCGATCCTTCCTTGCTCGAATTGGACGTCGCCAACGTTTTCGACGCCGTGCGCAATCAAGTCCAGGCGCGCCGATGAGCGTTCCCGGCGCCTTTTTCATGCGCTGGCGCGTTCGTTTCGGCTATCCGCTGGCACTTGCCGTTCTTTGGTTTGCCCGGCCTGCCCCACGCAGCATCTTGCTTGGCGCTCTCGCCGGCGCGCTTGGCCTTTTGATCCGCGTCTACGCCGCCGGTTATTTGCACAAACAGGAAGTTCTCACCGTGACCGGTCCCTATGCCTTCACGCGCAATCCGCTCTATCTCGGCAGCGCTGTACTGGCGCTCGGCGCCGCCATTGCCACGCGGTCGTGGGTCTCCGCATCCATTCTTCTTCTGTACTTCGCAATTTTTTATTCCATGGTGATGCGCCGAGAAGAAAAAGAACTGCGGCTGCAGCATGGCGCAGCTTTCGAAGAATATGCCCGTGCGGTCCCGTTATTTCTTCCTCGTCTGCGGCCCGCGCGATTATCAGGAGAATCCTCGGCGGCCTTTTCCTTTGAGCAATACAAAAAAAATCATGAATGGCAGGCGGCCCTAGGTTTCTTGCTACTTATCGCGGCTCTACTTTTGATTTGGTACTTTCGCCAAGGCTGATGCCGTTTTGTCCGCCCCGAGGCATGCAACGAAGCAGTGAATTTCAATTTGTCGGCCATCGGTCAGCACGTGTACCGCGCCGTCACGGTCTGTCCGCAGGATGCGCACACCCGCAGCCTCCAGGCGTTCCAGAAGTTCGAGGCTCGGATGGCCGTAGGGATTCGTCTCTCCCACGGAAATAATTCCTATTTGTGGCCGCACCGCGTCTAGAAATGACTGCGTCGTCGAATTTCTTCCACCGTGGTGCCCAATTTTTAATACATCTGAACGCACTGCTTCTGGCCCATTTTCTGCAAGGATTTCGTGTTCCGATTGCTTTTCCGCGTCTCCTGGCAACAAGACCGTCCTATCGCCATATTGCAGCCTCAGAACCAGCGAGTCATCATTTTTTGCGGAAGAGGCCGCGTCATCGGACCTGGCTTCAGGCGCCAAAAACTCTCCGTGGACTCCGTCCCATTCAAACGATTGTCCCCGAAGCTCGTGCTCCACCGGAATTCTTTGATCTCGGGCGAGCTGTTCCAACCGAGCAAGGCCCGTTGACGAAACCTCCCGCCCAATCCAAAGTTTGCCCACGTGAAAATTCTCAAGGATGGCCGCAAGTCCGCCCAGATGATCCTGGTGCGCATGCGTCAGCGCCACCACGTCCAGTTTTTGGAAGCCGCGAGACCACAAGTACGGTGAAACCGCTTCATCCCCCGGATCAATTCCAAAAGATGATGGGCCAAAGGATGCTGCCGCAACGGATGCAGTGCCTAACGGTGTGTCCTGCGGCGCATATCCGCCGAAGGCTCCACCTCCATCCATTAGCATCGTTCTTCCGCCCGGCGAAACTACAAACAGCGAATCGCCCTGGCCTACGTCAAGCACATTTACTTCCAGCCTTCCCTTAGCCCACTGCGGGTTGAACGGAAAAGCCGCAATTGCCCATGCGCACGCAAACCACGCGAAGCAAACTCCCCAACGAAAGGTCTTCGGGCGTTCTCGCCCGAAGCGAATGCATATTGCGAGCCCTGCGCCGATCAGAAAGAAAAACACAATCAACCAGAGTGGCGGACCCGGGATCCGATAACTCCATCGCGGAGAATGACCAAACCGCTGAACCACGTGAACGAGCAAACCTGTGAGCCAAGTCAGCGGAATGGCAAGAAGCTTGCCAAGGGCAGGAAGTGTCAAACCTGTGGTCAGCGTTAAAAACCCAAGCGGAACCAAAATTCCGACCAGGGGCACTGCCGCAAGATTCACCAGTGGCGCCGACAATGATACGCGGTGGAAATCGAGCGCCATCAGGGGCAACATTCCAATCTGCAGAGCCAACGTCACTACGAGCAGCTCCCAGACGCGAAAGGTCAGCGTCAGGCCGCCTGCGAGGCCATAGCCCGCTGCCTTTCCCATGCCTTGGGGAACGCGGGCAGTCATCCAGCGGTCCAGGGAGCGCAAATCAATCCGAAACTGCGCCGCGCGCGGCTCGTGCGCGGCATCCCTGGTGACATCTTTCCAGCCTCGCAGGGCGCGCACATAAGGTTGCACAGTCTGTTCCATCCATGGCACAGCCAGTCCCGCGATGCAGCCGATGGCCACGAAAGTCAGTTGAAAACTGGAATCGCGCAAGGCCAGGGGTTTTGCAATCAACAGAATCAGCGCGGCAATCGCGGCGGAATTCAACAGCTCCAATCGGCGGAAGAAAAATCCGCCAAGCACGACAATCGCCGTCATGACCGCAGCCCGCAAGACGGGAGGCCGCTCTTCCACGACCGCGACATAAGAAAAAAGCAGGGCGAGGGTAAACAGCATCGTCATCGATCGTGTGAGGCGCAGCTTCCTGCCAGCCCAAAAAAGCACGGCGGCGACCGCGCCCACATGCAGTCCAGCTACGACCAGGACGTGAAACGCTCCGGTCTTTTGGAAATCGGCAGATTCAGCCCGGTCCACGAAACTGCGATCGCCCAACAGCATGGCGCGCAAGACACCGGCCGCTTGCGGTGAGCCGCTGCAAAGCACGTCGATTTCTTCGCGCAGGCGGCTTCTTGTCCGCGCCAAACGCGTTGCAAAACTATGCTGTGAGCCAGCAATAGGCTCGATGAGTTCCGCTGAGCGCAGCGTAGCCACCAAATTAATGTTCTGCTGCGCCAGGTATGTGCGGCGGTCGAACGCGCCTTCATCGCGAAACACTTGAGGACGCTTTGCTTCCGTCAAAACGGACACTTCATCTCCCGCGTGAAGTTCCGGCAATGGCGCTTGCTCTGGGCGTGGCGTGAAGCTCACGCGCAATCCACCTTGCACAGGGAGAGAGGCGCCCTCGAACTCAACTCCAGACAAATCGATTTCTATTCCGTAGCCCCAAGGCAGCTTTGCAGGTTCGTCGCGCAGGTACCCGTGCCAGCGCAAAGGGGAGTCCAGCGAAAGGCGCTTTTGTTCCAAGAGGGACGTCACATGATTCACAGGGAGCGGCTGTTCTGCGACGCAAGCTCCAAGAAACCCGAGCAAGGCCCAGCTTGAAAGGGAAATGGCCGCCGCGGGGAAGAGGCTTTCGATTCTTGTGAAGGCAAGACCCGCAACAATGAGAGCAAGGCTCGCCGCAAAGCAAACCTCGAGGAAAAATCGTGACGTGACATGCGGTGCGAGCGCAGGATGCAGGCCAAGTGCGATGCCGCACGCAAAGACTGCGGCAATCGCAACGGCTGGCAGCTTCATGAAGTCCTTCGCAACCTCACGAGTGTCTCGATGTGAAATGTCTGGGGAAACAGATCGAACAAGTGCATCTCTGTAATTTGATAGCAGTTGCCCGGCACAGGGACTTCTTTTGGCTTTCTGGCGGAATTTGTCAAAACCGCCAAGTCGCGCGCCAAGGTGGATGGATCGCAAGAGAGATAAACAATGTCCGTCGCTCCCAGCTCCGCAAGATGCTTTGACGCCTGCGCGCCCAGGCCAGCGCGCGGAGGATCCAGCACCACAAACTCCGGTTTCTCCTCCGTCTTCTGCAAAAACTCTTCCGCATGTTCGTTGTGAGATACAACAGCAACCTTTGCGAGTTCGGCATTCGCGAGCAAATCTCTTGTCGCTGCAAGATTGGCATCCACGCACACCGCTTTGGCAAAAGCCTTTGCCAGCGGGAGCGTGAAGAATCCGACTCCGGAGTACAAATCCAACGCCACGTCGCCGCGCGCGTCTGCCACAACCGTCTTCAGCAAGTCCTCAATCAAAAAGCGATTTACTTGAAAAAAGGAAAGATGGCTGACGCGATACTGATACCCGCCCGCTTCCTGCACCAGATGGCCGGGGCCGCTCAACTCAAATTTGTTCTTCTTCTGATCCAGGAGCAGCAAGCTTTCCATTTGCGGCAGGGCGTTGCGAAAAATCGAGGTTAGCTCTTCGGCTGGTTTTGGGAATTTGTCGAAGGCGACGTTGAACGCGATTTTTCCGTCCGAGGAATCCGCGAATGCCTCAATCTCCTGGATTCCGGCCGGCAACGCGCCGGAGCGAGTCATATCCTGCAATTTCAAGAATGTCTGGGCCAGCAAAGGCGAAAGCACGGGACACTCATCAATCGGTAAAATGACCGAGCTCTCCGGCAAGAAATATCCCAGGGCTCGCGGCAATCCTGCACGCACAGCCCACTGCGCGCGGTTGCGGTAACCGTAGGGCTCCGCCGCGTGCTCCACAATCGCGCCATCCCAGGAGATTCCGCCGAGCCGTGAAAGAGTTTCCCGCAAAATTTCCTTCTTCAGCCTCAACTGCTCCGAGGCCGAAATATGCTGGTAGTGGCAGCCACCGCATTTTTGAAAATGCGGGCACTTTGGCTTGTTGCGCTCTTTGGCGGGGGAGGTAACCTCCAGAAGGTCGGCCCACAGTAATTTCTTTTGCTTCGTTTTTGTGGCGGCGCGCACTTCTTCGCCTGGCAGGACATAGGGGACAAAGACGGTGTTTCCGTCGGCGTGCGCCAAGCCGTCGCCGCCGTAGACCAGTTTCTCGATCGATAGTTTTAGATCATCGGGCATAAGAACTTGTCTCATTCTACGACACCCAAGCACTGCGACCGGGAAGAAGTACCGGGGTACACCTGGGTAATTTTCGCAAGAGTTGTAAAAACAGGACTTCCAGTATACAGAACTTGGAAGAATATACGGAAGACTGGAGACGGAGATTTGGAGTCGCCCGTGGTGAGTTTGGAAAGAAATGAAGAGATGATCGCGCTGAGACGCTGTGGCGTGGAGGGAAAGGGGTGAGAAACAAACGGAAGACCGGGGGGTGTCGGAAGTGTGGCAAACAAAGGACTTGCAAAACAGCGATTTTGGAAGTGTGGCAAGCAAAGGACTTACGGGCGAATTTTCGGATCTGTGGCAAATAAAGGACTTAGAGGCTTTCTTGAAAGAGGCAGGGGTTGGCTGGGGATGGATTAGAAGTACCGCCTGACCGACGGGCATTAATCGGAACGTTACCACAAAATGACGTAGAAGTAAAGGAAAACCTAATGGTCCTAAATGGAAGTGGTTAGAAAGCATAACAGCTCAGGTGTAAACCGCTCCTATCGAGGTCGTGTTGTCTCATAATGACGAGACGCGCCTGCAGGCGGGGCAAGCCCACCGTGAACCTGCGCGACGGCGCCACAGGAACGGGCACGGCCCTCTGGACCCACGAGGTGGTGATCTCCGCAGGGACCGGCGAAGACACTCCTCCGGTGAACGCGTGTGGCCTGAATATCGTTGGGGGCGCCGCAACGGCGATGACTTTGGAATGGAGTGGGGGATTGGCGAACCTGGTCGAAGCCATGTCGCTTTCCGGCTACGACGCAGGGCCATAAGCAGTCTAGAACGGTAAGAGGTCGTGACAGTTTTGCTTTCGCCCGGTGAGCGGATGGACCTCTAGATTGCAGGCGGCAAGTTGTGCATGGTTGGCAATGACGAAGCCAACGTATGCGCGTCCAGCCCAGCGAATCGCGGCATGGTGGCTGTGCTCGGTCTTAAAAAAGAGGGCCATCTCGCCGGAAAAAAACGCAGCATTCACCGCAGCGAGGCGGGCATTCGAAGGATAGCGGCCAAAAACAGGATTGTTCTCCCAGGCTCCACCGTCAAGCGCGTTGCGGGTACTCCAGGCATCGGCGGTCTTCGCAGCAGCCAGAAGTGATGTGCCTACGAAAAACACCGGTTTGTTGGGCTTCGGCGAATCCGGGAGTGCCTTTTGAGCATGCGCAGCGATCGGGTAAACCAACAGCAGGACGACAGCAAGGATTTTCATGGGTGAATGACTGTACACACAATAAAATGCTTGTATCAATAGTACGAAGTTAATCTTCGGAGCGTGTGTACTGGTCTTGTAAGCTTTGTCGACGCCCGTGCAGACGCCAACGCCGGCGCCTACTGCGTGTTTTGCGAATTTTTGGAGTTATTCTGGGACAGGACACTGGGTGGTTTACGATGCAGGTCAGGAGAGGTAAAAGAGGCTCAGCCGCGGCAGACGGAATTCCTCGAGCAAGCATTTCTGAAGGTATTGTTTCTCGACCAATGCCAATTGCTCGGCTTTCATTTTGCGGCGATATGCCGCCAGTTGGCCGTCCAATTCGCGGCGGATTCTCAGCATCAATTCTTCCGGAGCATGACTTGTCAGAAGCGCCTGGGTTTTTTCATCCAGAATCGTCAGCCGCCGCTCGAGATCTTCCAAATCGAGTGTTCCCGGTGAGTCCAGCAGCACTGCCGCGGCCTCGACCGATCTTGCGATTTCTTCCAGGGCCGCGGCGAGTTCCGTGTGCGCGAGCCGGCCGTTTTCTGCGGCTTGCCTGAGTTGCGTGGCGTTCCGCGCAAAGTACTCTTTCAGCTGGCCGCGCGAAAAAGTTTCTTTCTGCCGGCTTTGCTTCGCCGCCGGAGCTTTGCCCGCCGCGGCTTCCAATTGTTCTTCGGCTGCTTCCAGAACCGCATCCGAGCAGTATGCCAGACTCTTCAGCGGTTTCCCTGCGCCGCGCCGCGATCTTCCATAGCTCTCGAACGCCCGATCGATTCCTTTTAACGCGGCTTCCAGGGGGACGCCAGCCTTCTGCCATGCTTCCATGATGGCCCAATCGAGCGGGGACACCAGCAGGTGGGCTCCCCGCTTCTTCCAAAAATATTCTTCGATTTCCGTGAAGTAATTGAAGTAGTTCCAGCCGTCCATCTTGTTAGTTGGAAGCGTCGAGCGTGTTCGCCTGCCGCGCTACAGCCGCCGCTTCCATTGAGCGGTTACCTCTGCGCTTTCTTTGCCTGGATCGCGCCGCGCGCTTGCCGCGCATCCGCTACCGCGCTATTTCCTTGCTCCGCAGGCTGATTTTTCTCCCAGATCAATCGCAATCCCGTCAGCGTAAGAAACTCGTCGGTATGTTCGATGTGCTTCGACCCTTTTGCGATGAGCTTTGCCTGTCCGCCGGTGGCCACCACTTTTGTGCTTTCACCGAGTTCCTTCTTCATGCGGGCGAGCATGCCGTCCACCATGTCAACCGCCCCATAATACAAGCCGGCTTGCATGTTGCTGACGGTATTGGTCCCAATGACCCTGCCGGGATCTTTGATCTCGACGCGAGGCAGTTTTGCCGTCCTCGCAAACAAGGCTTCGGAGGAAATCCCCAAACCAGGCGCAATCACGCCGCCCAAGTATTCGCACTTCGCGGAAATCACATCGAAGGTGATGGCCGTCCCAAAATCCACCACGATGCAAGGGCCGCCGTACAAATGAAACGCGGCCACGCCGTTTACGATGCGGTCGGCTCCTACTTCGGACGGGTTGTCCACGAGCACAGCCATCCCTGTTTTCACGCCCATCTCTACGAAGAGCGCTTTCTTCCCCAAGTACACCCGCGACATCTCACCCAGCGTCCAGTTCACAGGCGGAACCACTGAACTGATGATCACCCCGGTGATGTCACCGCGGTCCAGTCCCGCGAGCGTGAACAGATTCCGCGTCAGCACGCCGTATTCGTCCACCGTTTGCTCGCGCGCCGTGGTCAAACGCCAATTCGCAATCAGCTCTGTCCCGCGAAACACGCCCAGCACGGTGTTCGTGTTTCCCACGTCAATGGTCAGCAGCATCTACCGCGCCTCCGCCACGTCGCCGGCAATGACCGTTACGACGCGCCCATCCTCGCGCTCGACTTGCAGCAAGCCTTCAGGCCCTAATCCCGCGGTGGTGCCCACGTAGCTCTCCGTGCCGCTGGTCACGCGCACTTTCTTTCCGTGTGCGTAGCTGGAAACCACTGCGAAGCGCTGAATCACGCCGGCTATTCCTTCGCGCAAAAAGCGATTGTAGTCGCTCTCGAATTCGCGCAGCAACCGAACCAGCAATTCCATGCGCGATTGTGTCTTGCCTGTTTCCTGGCGCAGGGAAGTGGCAAGGCCGGCAAGTTCGCCGGGAAATCTTTCCTGATTTACGTTTAATCCGATTCCCACGACGACAAAACGCACCATCCCCGGCTCCGCATGCATTTCCGTCAGGATGCCGCCCGCCTTTTTTCCCCGAATCATCAAATCGTTCGGCCACTTCAGGTCCACAGGCAGCCCGGTAACCGCTTCCACGGCCGCATGCGCGGAAAGTCCAGCCATCATGGTCAGGAGTGGGGCCTGTACCGGCGCCAGCTTCGGCCGCAGCAGCAGCGTCACGTAAATCCCGGCAGCGCGTTCCGAATGCCAAGTGCGCCCCGAACGGCCTCGCCCTGCGCTTTGCTCCTCTGCAAGAACGATGGCGCCTTCGGGTTCGCCCGCGTGCCCCAATTCGAACGCCACGCGATTTGTGGAATCTGTTTTGAAAAAATGATAGATGCGCTTCCCAAACAGATTCCCTTTCAACTGCCGCTTCAGCACGTCGGGAGTCAGAATGTCGGGAACTTTCTCGAGGAAATATCCCGTGGCGGCCTGGCCCTTCACTTTGACGCCCAATTCACGTAGCCGCTCTACCCAGCGCCACACCGTCGAGCGCGATACGCCAATCTCGCGGGCAATACGCGCGCCGCTGATGACGATGGTGGCGTTTTGCGCCAGCAGCCTCAGCAGCCCCGCCACTCTCCGGTCCGTCGTGCCGGGCAAGGTTTCTGGATTCATGGGGATATGGTCGCGCCGCAGCGCCGCCTAAGCTTACGTGTCCTCGACGCCATCTACAAGCAGGCTGAGGTTCGCGGCGGGGGCGGAGTGGGTTAGCATCCCGGAAGAAAGAAAATCTGCCCCGGCTTTTGCGTAGGCGTGCACACTTTCGAGGGTAATGCCGCCGGAAATCTCAATCACGCAATCGGGCCGCATGCCGCGCGCAATCTTTACGCACTCCGCGGCACGTTCGGGGGTCATGTTGTCGAGCAAAACGGCTTCGGCTCCCGCTCCCAAAGCCTCGATAAGTTCGCGCTCGTCGCGCACTTCAATCTGCACCGTCAGCGGGGCGGGCCCCACGACTTCCGGATCCAATCCTGCCGCATCGTAGGCGCTGGCCGTTTTTGGTGGAGGTGCTTTGGGGGCTACGTAAGTGTGGGCTTTGTCCAGCGCGACCTTGATCCCTCCCGCCAGGGCAATGTGATTTTCCTTCAGCAGAATAGCGTCGTATAGGCCGAAGCGGTGATTTGTCCCGCCCCCCATTTTTACGGCGTATTTTTCTAGTACGCGCAAGCCCGGCGAGGTTTTTCGCGTATCGCGAATCCGGGTCTTCGTCGCCGCGAGTTGTTCCACGAACCTTCGGGTGTAGGTCGCAATGCCGCAAAGGTGTGAGAGGAAGTTCAGCGCCGTTCGCTCGCCCGTCAGAATTGCCGCCGCGTTCCCACGCATTTGCACCAGCTTCGTGCCTGGTTCCACAAAAGAACCGTCGGCGTGCAGGCAGGTAACCTCCATTTCCGGGTCCAGCGCGCGAAACACGTTTTCGGCGAGCGGCAATCCCGCGCACACGAGGGTCTGACGCGCCAAAATGTGCGCACGAGCCACGGCGTTCGGCGGAGTTGTCGCCGCAGTGCCGGCATCGCCCGAACCGATATCTTCAGCCAGCGCGTTGCGAACGATTTTTTGGATTTCTTCGGAATGCCAGTTCACGGGCTTTACGTTCCGGCAGCTTGGCTACTGCCCCCATCGAGGTCCCCTAGCCGCCTTTGCAGTTTTTCCAACTCAGTCTTCTGTTGAGCGAGCGTCGCTTCCAGTCCCTTGATAATCTTTTCCGGCGCGCGGCTCCGGAACGTTTCGTCCCCAAGCTGTCTTTCTTTTGACGCGATGGCTTTCTGCAATCCTTCCTTTTCTTTCTTCAGCCGCACCTTCTCGGCTCCTGCGTCCACGGTCTCTGAATACACTACGCGCACGTCAAACGTCGCTGTCGAACGCACCGCTCCGCTCGTCGTGTCAAACTTTTCCTTGGCAACCATCCTCAGCTCGGACAAAACCGCAAATCGTTCCACGGCCTCACGGTTGGCCTGAATCGCGTTCTCTAAGCTTCGATCCGTCGTCGAAAATTCCGCTGCCACCTTCTTTTTGGCATCCAGCTTCATTTCAGCGCGGATCGCGCGCAGCATTGTAACCACTTCCTGAATTTGTGCCACCTCGCGCAGCGGCTCGGCGCTCCTCCATCGCGGCTCTCCTTCCGGGAACTGCCCCAACGCAATGGATTTCGCCCCGGCTGCCTGCGGCAACTGATGCCACAACTCCTCGGTCAGGAACGGCATGAACGGATGCAGCAGCCGCAAAGCCGCGTCGAAGGCCGCAAAAAGGTTCTTCCATGCCACGGTAGCGCGCTCGCGGCCGGCGCTTTGCAATTCTGGCTTCACCCATTCGATGTACCAGTCGCAGAAGTCGCCCCAGAAGAATTGGTAAACACCCTGCGCTGCTTCGTGAAAGCGGTAATTCTCCAGCGCGTCGTTCACCATTTCGATCGTCGCGGCCAGCCGGGCGAACAGCCACGCATCCACCAGAGGAATCCTTCCGGCGACCGTGTACGGCGCCTTCGCGCGAACCTCCGGTCCAGCCAACTCTTCCAGCTTCGCTCCGGTTTGCTCAAATTTGTCCAAATTCACAAATAAGAAACGGGCTGCGTTCCAGATTTTGTTCGCGAAATTTCGCGCGCCTGCCAGTTTGTCATCCGACAGGATGATGTCTGTTCCCGGCGCGGCCATGGAAGCCAGGCAAAATCGCATCGCATCCGTTCCGTATTGTTGGTTCAATGCCACGGGGTCAAGTCCTGTCCCTTTGGACTTCGACATCTTCTCACCGCTTCCCGTGCGCACCAGGGAGTGCAAATAGACGGCGCGAAAGGGAACCTGCCCTGTAAAGTGAATTCCCATCATGATCATTCGGGCCGCCCAGAAAAACAGGATGTCGTACCCGGTGATCAGCAATGTTGTTGGATAGTAGGTCTTGTAATCATCCGTCTTCTCGGGCCAGCCCAGTGTCGAAAACGGCCACAATCCCGAGCTGAACCAGGTATCGAGGACGTCGGGATCCTGCTCGAGGTTTGTCGAGCCGCACGTGCCGCACTTCGCGGGCGTATCGCGCGCCACCGTAATGTGTTTGTGTTCCTTGCAGTACCACGCCGGGATTCGGTGCCCCCACCAAAGTTGCCGCGACAAAGTCCAGTCGCGGATGTTCCGCATCCAGTTGAAATATTCTTCGCGCCGGTTGTCCGGCACCATCAAGATTTCTCCGCGTTCCACCGCGGCGATGGCCGGTTCGGCCAGCGGCTTCATCTTGCAGAACCATTGCGTCGAAATGCGCGGCTCCACCACGGTCTTGCTTCGTTCGCAGAGTCCGATGGCGTTGACGTGATCGGTTATCTTTCCCAGCGCCCCGTGTTTCTGCAACTCCTCAACCACTCGCTTCCGCGCCGCGAATCTGTCCATACCGGCATACGAGCCCGCCGCCGCGCTCATTTTGCCGTCATCCGTCATGACATCGATTTCCGCCAGCTTGTGCCTCTTGCCAACCTCAAAGTCGTTGGGATCATGCGCCGGCGTAATTTTCACCGCGCCGGTTCCAAACTCGCGGTCCACCATCTCGTCGGCAATGATGGGTATCTCGCGGTTCATCAACGGCAACAGCGCCTTCTTGCCAACCAACTGCTTGTATCGTTCGTCTTCCGGATGCACGGCCACAGCCGTGTCGCCAAGCATGGTTTCCGGCCGCGTAGTCGCCACCACGAGAAATTCCTTGCCACCCACGACCGGATATTTGATATGCCAGAGGTGGCCCTGCCGTTCTTCGTGCACCACTTCCAGGTCGCTCAAGACCGTCAAACAGTCCGGGCACCAATTCACCAATCGTGTTTCGCGGTAAATCAAACCTTCTTCGTAAAGCCGAACGAAAACTTCCCGGACTCTCCGCGACATCTCCGGGGATAGCGTAAATTTCTCTCGCGACCAGTCACAGCTCTCCCCAATCCCCTTCATTTGCCGCGTTATTTGTCCGCCCGCTTCTTCCTTCCATTTCCAGACTTCTTGCTCGAACCGCTCCCGGCCAAGCTTCTGGTAATTGATGCCTTGATTGGCGAGGTATTTCACGACTACCCGTTGCGTCGAGATCCCTGCGTGGTCGGTTCCCGGCAAATACAGGGTGTTGTAGCCCCGCATGCGGTGCCACCGCGTCAGGATGTCAATTTCCGTGTGCTCGAGCATGTGTCCGATGTGCAGCGAGCCGGTCACGTTCGGCGGGGGAATCACGATCGAAAACACGGGTCCTGGAGCACTTGGATTGGCTTTGAAGAGAGCTTCCTTGACCCAAAAATCCGCCCAGCGCGGTTCAATCTGCTGCGGTTCGTACGCTTTGGCGATCTCGCGAGCCATTAGGTGTGGTTCTCCAGGAAATTCCGCGAAAGGTCCGCACAGGCAGGTCGTTCCTGCAACGCTCCTTCGCGTCAGGATAATCTTCGACTATACGGGGCAAAAAGAGGCTCCGTCAAATTCGCTGCACCATTGTAGAAGTAGCTTTCATACGAAGGGCTTGGGCGGGAACGATCCAGGAAATTCGAGACAGAGCAGGGAACTATGATTTCTTCGACCTCAACTCTTCCTTGACCATCGCTTCCACGACGGGCTTCAGAATCTCACGGGTTACGGCTTGCAGAACTTCCGGGTTCATCTTGGCCAAAACTCTCGCGACGAGCTCATCCATATTGGGGGCTGGTGTTGCCGCCGGTGTCGCTGCCTGTGGCGGGCTTGCAGGCTCTACGACACCTTCTTCTTCCCGTGCGTAAAAGCTGCCTCCCCCGGACGATGCGGTCTCCGGCGTCTCCATGACGGATGTGGCGTTTTCTGCGACCTGGGCCGCTTCTTCTCGAATGGCCTCGACGGTCGCCGTAGGAAGTGCGGCTTCCTCAATCACAACCTGCGTTTCCTGGCTGACCTCGGCCGCTTTTTCCGTTCCGTTCTTTGGCGTGGTTGTTGCCGGCGCATCCCAGGTCGAAGCCAGCTGGTTGGCTTTTTGAATCTCGCCTTCCCACGGGCTGGAGGAAACGGAAAACCACGAATCCTTTCCTTTATTCTTTTCCGGCGCGGGCTTCGTTTCGCTCTCTGTTTTCGTCTTGGTGTCCTCAACAACAGCCGTCGCCGTCTCCGTCACGCGCGTTTCGCTCGCCGCTGGCGGTGTCACAGGAACTGCCGGCGGTGCCCAAGTTTCAGTTACGAACGGTTTGCTCGGAATCGGCGACACCTCTTGTGCCGGTTGTACGGGTGTTGGCGGAGGAGTCGCTGGCGTTTCCGGAACGCGACTGCTTGCCGCCGGCGTGACAGTTTCGACAGGCGCCGGAGTTTCTTCCCCTGGTTCCCATCCCATACTTCGCGATTTGTTGACAGCTTCAAAACCACCCATGCGCCAATCGTTGGCGTTGCTTTTGGGTTTCTTGGTCTTGGCTGCGGGTACTTCCTCAGTATCTGCCGTACCCTCGGGCCTCCAGGCTGCCGGCTCCTCGTCTTCCTCTTCTACGGCATCCATCTCTTCCTCGTCCCGGTCTCGCCAATCGTGTTCCATGGCGAATTCCGGCGAGTTCGCCGCCGCAAAACTCGAGTCATCCGCTGTCGTCGCTTTCGTGGTTTCTGTGGGTGTTTCCAGCAGGCTGCCGAACGCCACTGGCTGCGAGCCGGAGTCAATCCGAATCGGCTCCGGGCGCGAGGGGACGTCTTCGACAAAACTCTCGCTCACGGCTTCTGGACTTCCGAGGTTGAATTCTTGCACCGGCGCTGTCGCCACGGCCGGCACGCTCGGGTTCACCGGGGGCAACATTTCCTTGACGCCAAAGGGCGCTGGCTCGTCAAACTTTGCGGCAGGCGGGGGCGCTTGGCCTGATCCGGAGCGTTGCAGCGCGGACTTCACCATCGAGATCAGCGGGTCAGGTGGAATAAACGGCTTCTTCAAAACCCCGTCCGCACCCACTCTCTGGGCTTCCTGTTCATCCAGGGGATCGAACGCACCCACCAGCAGAATCACCGGGATATGCGACAGGGCGGAATCCATCTTCACAAACTGGCAGACTTCATAGCCATTTCGGACCGGCATGAACACGTCGGCGAGCACCAGGTCCGGCCGCACATCCGCGATCTTTCGCACTGCCGCTTCGCCGTTTCCCACGGCGACCACGTCAATGCCCTGATCCTTCAGTGCAAGACTGACCATCTTCTGGATGTTACTGTTGTCGTCCGCAACCAGAATTTTCGGCACTACACGCCCTCCGGCGATACCTCACCTGCACAAGCCACTCCGGCTGCACCGCAGCCAAACGGGTGCCCTGCCTTGATTTTATTGGAGCATTCGCGGGCTTGCGCGTCAATCACCCCGCGGTAGGATTGTGTCGCAAATCAATACTGGCCAATTGCACACTAGTAGAGGCTAGCTCAGAAAAAACAACGAGAGGTGTGGCCCTTGTTCGCTCACCTCATGTCTTGTTTCAGAATGTTACTGGCAGCCGAAAGCGTTTACCACGGGATAATTTTCTTCAACCCTTTCTTTTTCTTGCTGCTGGACTCCTTCTTGCTGTCCTTTTTATCACCCTGGCTACTTGTTTGCGACGTGCCCTGGGCTGCAGCCGCCCCTCCATCGTCCTTCGCTGTCCCGTCGGCGGTTCCATCCGTCTTTTGGGCAGTCTCGCTCGCTCCCGCCGCGGCCGAGCCATTGGCTGGGTCATTCGCCGCTGGAGGCGTCGCAGGATCCGGTTTTTGCGCATCAGGCTTTGCCTCAGTTCCATCGGCTGGCGGCGTTACGCTCTCGGCTCCGCTCGTCGTATCCGCCGGACCTCCCGGAGAAACCGTCGCCACGATTCCCGTTCCCGCCCCACCAATCCGCGATTGATTTCCGCCGGATAGAATATCCACTCCGGCGTCGCTATCCGACTCCGGGGTCATTGTGGGCGTTCCCGTCTTTGCCGCCGCGTACAACTCTTGCCTGGGGTTCGTATGCACCAGCGCCAAAGGTTTTAAGAGAAGGGCATCGTGCTTTCTCGGCGTGTTCTTTTCGGCAGTCATCCAGGCAACGGCCTTCGGGTCGGGCTGCGGTACAGGAGCTTTCAGCGCTTTTAGCTTGTCTTTGGCTTGTGGAACGAGCGGCGAAAGCGGGTACTCTCGCACGATTCTGGCGTAGTAAGGCGCCGCCAACTCCTTCTTTTCCGTACCGTCCCAAATGTTCCCCAGCATCCACAGCGCGCGGTCCGCCTTGCTGTACAACGGATAGCGGTTTACCAGCGAAGCCAACCTTGACGCTGCAGCCCTCTTGTCGCCTCGCGTGGTGTAATAAAAATAGCCAATCCGGAAATCGCCTTCCGCCAGCACTTCCTGCACTTCTCGAAGGTGCTGCGCGGCCTTATCGGCCAGGGGATCCTTCGGATACTTTTCCAAAAATGTTTGGAACGCGTCCTCGGCCTCGCGCGCTTGCGTGCGGTCGCGGTCCGGCTTTTCCATCTGGCGATAATGCGCCATCGCCACTTGCAATTGAGCGTAAGCGGCTTCCGGCAGCATGGGGAAGAAGACTCCGAAATCCATGTACGCTTGAATCGCCTGGGTGGTGTTTGCGGTCCCGCCTTCCTTGTAATACGAATCCGCAATCGCCAGCTTTGCTTTGGCCAGGTACTCGCTGTCCGGGTAGGTATTGATCAGCGTTTGCAGGTTCAGCCGGCCCACTTCATGCCGGCCATGCTTGATGTCATCCATTGCCTTGTCGTAGAGGATCTTGTCCGGCTCCGCGTTGTTGTCCGCGCTGGTGGACTTATTGATCTTTTTCTTCTTGCGCAAGGGCCACTGTGCACTGCTCGGCGCGGCGCTTAGCAGAATTAACCCACCCGCCATTAGAGCGGCCATCAGCTTCATGCCAGCGCTGGAAAAAGGAATGCGCACTCCGCACCTCTCTTGCAAAGCTAGGATTACCCGATTACCCCACGACAGAAGGCGAAAGCCCCACGGGCCCGCAGGACTCCCAGTTTAACTCTCCAATTATACCTGAACGAAGGACCAGGCTGAGTCATATCTTTTGCGATTCCTGGGCAGGCCTCGCCCGGCTGTCCCAATTCCTTCTGATGCCGCTGCCGCCCGCCAGGGGTTGCCTCAACCTTGTCTTCCTCCTACTCCTTGAACTTCTTGCTCGGAGTCGCCTGCTTGGCCCTTTGCAGTTCAAGCACGTCCGCCCCGGTATCCGAGCTCCCCAGCAGCCACTTGCTGAAAAAGTCCCCCCGCGCCACGATGACATAACTGTTGATGAGCATGTAGCTGTGCCGCATGCCGGGGAACACCATCATTTCGAACCGCTTGTTGGCCTTAATCAGCGTGTCCGCCAGTCGCATCGTATTCACCATGCTGACGTTATCGTCCATGTCCCCCGTGGTCAGCATCAAGTGTCCCTTTAAGTTTTTCGCCAATTCGGAGTTTTTGTCGATCTCGTACAAAAACTTCTCCGTTCCATCTTTTTGCGCCTCTTCTCTCACGCCATGGTATTTCTCGCTCCACGTATTGTTGTACACGTTGTTGTCGTGGTTTCCTGATTCCGACCATCCCGCCCGGTAAAAATCAGGGTATTGCAGCATCGCCGCCGCGGTCATAAATCCGCCTCCGGAGTGGCCCCACATCCCCACGCGGCTCAAATCCATGTAGGGATGCGTCGCCGCCAGCCGCTGCAATGCCGCCTTTTTGTCTGCCAAGCCGTAATCCCGCAAATTTCCGTAACCATAACTGTCGTACCATTTGTCCCTCTGCGGGCTTCCGCCGCGATTGCCAACTTCGATTACCACAAACCCCAGTTGCGCCAGCGGCACGTTGGGGCTTTTCGGCGAGAACGCCTTGGTCACTTGCTCTACCTGCGGCCCCGGATACACGAACTCGATCACCGGATACTTCCGGCTCGCATCGAAATCGAACGGCTTGTAAATCACTCCATAAAGATCCGTCACGCCGTCATCGGCTTTTACCTTGAACATCTCGGGATATTTGAATCCCGCGGCGATCAGTTGCGAAACATCCGTCGTTTCCAGTTCATTGAGCGCAGTCCCTTGGCCATCCAGCAGCACAGACTTCGGTGTCGTATCCACGCGCGAAAACGTATCCACAAAATACTTGCCGGAGTCCGGCCAGCTTACCGCGTGCGTGAAGTTTCCGGGTGTCAGCAGCTTTATCCCGCTCCCCTCAAGCCCTACGCGATACAAGTGCGTGTAGTAGGGATCTTCTCCCGCTTCGCGCCCGTTTGCCGTGAAGAAGAGCGTCCGCGTTTTGTCGTCCACGGAACCGATTTGATCGGTCACGTATTCGCCCGACGTGATTTGGTTCTTCAGCTTTCCTTGCCCGTCATACAAATAGAAGTGGCCCCAGCCGTCCCGCTCTGACCACCACAGCAGTTCCTTGCCGTTTCCCGCCAGCCGCAGCGGCTTTTGCGTCATCCACACGTTCGAACGCTCTTCGATCAATTTCTGTACCTTTCCCGTCGTGCTGTCCGCCACGTCCACTTCCACTTGCCGAAAATCCCGGCTCCGGCTCGTGAAGTACAGATTGTCCGAAGTGTCCGCCACCCACTTTGGGTTCTGGCGCACAAATGGCGCAGGATTCAGGCGGTTTTCCTCTTGTTCCTCGCGCTGTTCTTCCCGGTCGCGCTCCGTTTGTGCGGCATCTTCAATCGTCAGCACCTCATCCACAAAACTCTTCGGCTGCACCACCACGCGCTGCTTGCTTGGCACATCAAAAATGTTGATTTCTCCAAGCGGGACGTTGGTTTCTCCGGGCAGGGGATAGCTGCGGCTCTCCAGCAGGGGCCGCGGATTCGTCAACGAATGAATCACCCAATAGTCGCCCACCTTGCGGTTGTCTTCCCGCTCCAGCGCAAACTTTTTCGAATCCTTCGACCAGTGAATCGTCACCGACGGTGTCCGTGGCCCCACTTTGTTTGTATCGCCCTTGTTCTGTTTCTTGAGTTGCTCTTCCTGCTCCGGAAGCAGCACTCGCGCATAGCTGTATTTTTCAACGCCGTCGGTGGTTAATTGCGTTTCCACCACGCTTGAATCGCCTGGTTTTTTCAGTGCTTTTGCGTAGTTCTCCGCGTCCATCAGATAGAGGTTGTGTCCTCGCGCAAACACAACGGTCTTTTCATCCGGCGAAACGGCGGCCCACATCGGTTTTTTCCTGGGCGGTTCGAAATTGTCCAGCCGCGTCACTTTCCCCGTCGCAAGGTCGTATTCGAAATAAAGCGTGCGGGTTTCTTCCGGTTTCTCTCCGGCAGCACCTCCCGCTGCGGCCTGACCTTGCTGTTCTCCCTGCTTCATCTCTCCTTCTTTGCCCTGCTCTTCGACATCCTCCTGGCTCTTTTCCTTTTTGGGCTCGTTTGGTACCACCGCGTTCTTTCGAATCTCCACTTCAAATCGCATCTTCGTGTCTTTGTCCACCAGCTTCAGCCGTTTCACCGGCAGGTGCTGGGAGTCATACGGGAGATTCGTCAGTGTGGAGAGCGCGGCGGCCACCTTGGCGTTGTCCCAGAGCGGAGTCTTGGACCTCTTCGCCGGGTCTACAACGTGGTAGCGCGTTCCCTCCGTGGTCTGGTAGCTGTACCAGAATTTGTCGGACTCGCTGAACCAGTGCGGCGTCACCGTCAGGTCAAACACCAGTTTGTTCACGGCATCCGGCAGAAACCGTTCTTCGAGCGCATAATTGGGCGCAACGTGCACCGGCGCATTTCCCGAAGCCGCCTCTGCCTTCGGAGTCGCCAAAGCACTCTCCTGTCCGGCCCAAGCCCGCGCCACAAGCAAACTTGCCGCTAGCAACCCGAAATACGCCGCCAGCTTCATTACCCGATTCCCGCCAAGGACCTCTTTCTGCTTCGCATCTGCCACTCTCATCTTCGATTTCCTCCACCTCGAACCACTCCGACGCTCCAAAGGCCGCACATTATAGACCCATTCCGGGCTCGCGCACGTTTCACCCTTGAGGCAAATAAAAGGCCCCGGGGGACGCAGCTTGCGTCAAAGCCAGGGAATATTTCCGTTTTTTTGGGGGGTCTATTCAACAAGGGGTGGCACTATTACCGGTCGCCCAGAAATGCTAGTCTGTCCAGAGTGCTTATGAAACGTGCCCTCGTCATAGGTCTTCTGCTGGTCGCCGCGATCGCGGCTCCTCCCCTCGCTCACCACGTTCAGAAGGCTCAGATCGCTCGAATGTCTCTCAAAGTTGGCGATCCCGCGCCCGATTTCGCTCTTCTTACCAACGAGTGGAAGACCGTCAAGCTCAGCGACTATCGCGGCAAGAAAAATGTTTTCCTTGCCGTTTACGTCCTCGCGTTTTCCGAAGGCTGCACGAAGCAAATGCGCGCCGTTCAGGCCGGCATTGATTCCGGCCGCATCCCCACCGCTGACACCGAAGTCTTCGGCGTGAGCCTCGACAGTCCGGCGGCAAATGCTGCCTTTGCCGAGCAGAACAGCCTCCACTTTCCTCTGCTGAGCGACATGAATCACAAAATGCTTAAGATTTACGGCATCCTGAAAACGTATAGCGTCGAGAACGAGGATTATCAGTGGGCTCTCCGGGCGAACATCGTTATTGATAAGCAGGGAATCATCCGCTTGATCGACGAAGGCGACAACGCCGTGGACCCCAACACGGCGCTCACTCTTTGCACCACCATGCACAAGCAGCCTGCCTCCGACTAAGCGGACTGCCACGTTTCTCGCGTAATTTGCCGCGCGCTGACACAGAATGGCCGAGCAGGTGCCAAAGTACGAACCCTCAGTGTTTTTGTTTGGCTTATTGTGGGTATATCTGATTCGAGGGGGGCTTCAGCTAGTTCGAGGTGCCTGTTGCGGCGTACGTCTCTTTGGCGGCGTCGCCATACAGGTGCAGAAGCTGCGAGGCGCGTTTAAGCAAATCCGAAGGCATATCCCCCGGTTGGTAGTCTACCCAGCCCGTGGTGTACGCCAGCGAGATTCTCTTCCCGGCGCATTCCAGGTCCATCGAGCCCATGCGATTCAACACCTGCGTCACTTCGCCGACATTGCACTTCGGCAGCACCAGCACGAAGTCATCGTTGGACAGCCGCACGGCATAGTCTGAGCCGCGGCTCACTTCCTTCAGCCGCCTGGCAAACTCTTTCAATGCCTGATCGACCGCGGTCTTCCCGTACTGCTGGGTCAAATCTCCCAAATCTTCCAGGTGAATGGTGGCCAGGCTCAGCGCCGTGTTGTGCCGTTTGGCGCGCGCGATTTCTCTTCCCAGATGCAGCAGCGCGGAAGTTCGCGTATACAACCCTGTCACCGAGTCCACGGTAGCCGTATCGTCCGCAGCCGCTCCGTTTTCTTCGGCTCCCGCGGCCGGCTCAGTCGCCTGCTTGCGCAGTTTGCGGAACGACCGCTGGCGGTAAATCATCCAGCCGTTGAAAAGAAGGAGCAAACACAAGATTCCCCAGCGCGCCTGCTCGGGGGTCAATTCGTAGAAGTGATCTTTGTGCCGGAACAGCCGCGAGAACTGAGTAAGCAGCAATCCCGCCGCGGAAAGTACCGTCACGGTGAGCGCCGAAAACCACAGCCACCATTCGCGACGCCCCAGCTTTTTCAGGTCCATTGCGGCGGACTGCCCATAGTAACTCGGGGGCCCTTCCAGGGGGGAGGGTTTGGTCGCTAGGCTTACGCGATCTCCGAACTCAGATGCTTTTGTTCTGTCAGGCCGGCCAAACATATCCCCCAATTTAGGCCGCTGCCGCAAAGCGAGGCAATCCCCAAGAGGGACAGGCCCTTTCTTTTCAGGAACCTGCACCAAAGTACTGCTTCTTAAAATATTGTTTTCGGAAGACTTCTCGGTCGGCTGCAGGGATGGCCTTTCGAGGCCGTCCGCACCGGCACGGACTCTAGTTTGTGCGAAATCCTCGACGCGGCCGAGGATTTCAAAGCTGGTCGTAGAGGTCGCCCTTGTTTTCGCTATGGCTTGCCGGAAAGTTTGCCTGACCTGGTCCAGTCTTCGGTGGGAGGATATAGTTCGAGCCCGATTTCGTAGGAGCCATCCTGGCGTGTTTCGCAGTGCGCCACGCGGCCGCGCGAACGGAGGCTGCCCCGGATCGGTTGTAGGAATAGGTCGCGATTTGCTTCCCAAAGGTTCTTGGTCACCACGCGGGCGCCGTGGCAGCTCACATCAATCGTGGACGTGATTTCGAACGCGCCTGTCGCGGGATCCGACAGTTTCACGAACATCTTGAAAGAGATGCGGTTTTCAGCGCGGCGCAGTAGGGGAGCGTCCACGAACGTGATCCTGCACGACTGTATTTTTAGGGGAAATGAAGGCGGGGCCGCTTTCACCGTCATTTATCCGTCAGTTAGCCCCGCGCGTCAATAGTACTTGAGTACTCGGCGCCACTTTTTCGAATGCAATCGGGGCTTGTGACCGACACGGCCAAGCTTCTTTCATTCGCTGGTTCCTGGCCTAGAAGCCCATGCGCTGCATATTCGCCTTGAGCGCCTCATCAATCCGCGAAACGGATTCACTCAGGTGCGCGCGCGTCTCGACATTCATCTTGACGCCGGGTTTTGAAAGCGCGTTTTGCAGCTGACTACGAAGAGTAATCAAGCCTTGCCGCGCCAAGGTCTGGGCATCCTCCGGCACGCCGGAATCGCGCAGCATCATGCCAACCATCTTTCGCAGATGCGCCCGTTGCAGGGACCTGCGGTACCTGTTGATGTTGAGAGAATCGCTCGGCGCTTTCGTTTCCGCCCAAACGGAATCTTAAATCCCGGTGAACAGTGACCCGAGGCTGAACGCTTCTGAGGGCGGGATTATTTTCACTTCCGAGTCCAGAATCCGGCTCAGCACTAGTGGGTGGAACAGACGGTCCATCACTTGGTTCTGCAAGGAAAGCACCATTTCGTGAACGGGAAAGTCGAAACGGGTGCGCATGGCAAGAAAGTTGACGAAGTCCGAGTGCCGCGGGCTGGCCAGTTTGTTGAGCAATTGTGGTGAAAACTGGAAAGCCTTGGGCGAAAACAGATGTTCGCGCAACAGATCCAATGCTTCTTTTTGTTTTGCGGCGGGTACCGGTTCAAACGGCAGCCGGCTTCCGGGGGATCCATGTCGAAAGGTCCGCCGCCAATTCCTGCATCTTCATCGGTGTCGTAGGCCAACAACGCAAACTCCGCGTCGCGCACTGCGCCCCGCGTGGCAGAATCAGAAAGACGACCAGCATAACAATAAAAGGCGCGTAGTGTTTCTTGCGTTGCTCCTTTCTGCCCGCTGCGAGTTTTTCCTTAAGAAAAATTTCGCCCACAACGGATGCGATGCCACCGACGGCTCCAGCCCAGAGAAAGTCCTCGATCCCAACCCGAAAACGAGCGTCGAGGTCAAAGAGCGACGGCGGGGTCCAATACTGTGGAACGAACAGAAAACTGGTGAGGGCTAAAGGAGTGGTAATCGCGGTGCCCCAAATGATTTGCGGGTGGTATCCCTTTCCGATGAGGTAGCAGGCCAGCCATGCGGCGTCGAAAAGGAGCGCCCCCACCAGGTACGCGAAGTGGTAGTTCATCGCTATTCTCCTCAGATCAGTGGTGATTTCTCCGGTGATTTCGTTACGAGCCACTTTTTCTAAATGGCGGATAGATATTCGGCACTAGCACAGTGCGGTGCCTAACGAACTGAATTAGTACCCCATGCTGTACAGCCTCGAACATTTTACTGCCCTGATATAGAATGCGAGCAACCCCGCGGCTACACGAATAGGTCTAAGAGAGGATTATTCTTGTGCAATCCGAGCGTCCACGTGCACGCCGCTATCCCTTTGTAGCCAGCATCGAAATGACCGATGTGGAATCGGAGACTCAGATTGTCGAACAAACGTCCGACTTAAGCTTGTTTGGCTGCGGCGTGACCACGCAGAAGCCGCTGCCGCCAGGGACTCGAATTCTAATCAGGATTCAGCATGCGGGAGCGAACTTTGCGGCTCTAGGCAAGGTGGCCCACTCCGGACACAGCACGCGCATGGGAATTGTGTTCACCAAGATTGAGCCGCATCAGCAATTGGTTTTGGAAAAGTGGGTCGCGGAACTAAGAGAAACGCGGGGCGTGAAACCGGTGAAAGCGTAGATAAAGGTAGCTTCAGAACTCTGATCAGTTGGCGATGGTCAGTTCGATGGTGGCGGAGGCTGCGACCTTCGCGCCGGCCAGAGGGGTTTGGTCAATTACGGAGCCGTGAGGCCACTGCGGCGCCCCAACGTAATTCACTTTTCGGCGCATCTGCGCTTGATCCAGGCGGTGCTGCGCTTCCACTTCGTTTAATCCCACTAAATGCGGCATCACGTAGGAAGTTTCTTTCGGGCCTTGGGAGATGAGCACGTCTACTCGCGGCGTGGCGGCACCGGAGCCGGGCTTAGGATTCTGGAGCACGATGGCATCGGCGGGCATGTCTGGCATGGATACGGCCGAGACTTCGCCGACTTGCAGGCCTTGGCGAAGCAATTCGACGCGCGAGGCGCGCAGGGAATTGCCTTCGAGCAATGGAATCTGCAACTCGCGCTTTCCCAGAGAAAGGACCACATGAGCTTGCTGCGAAACTTTCATGAGCAAGCCGGCCGTGGGCGTCTGACGAAGGACAACATTAATGGCCTGATCGCTGTAGATGCGGTCGGCGACGCGCAGGACCAGGCCGCGTGATTGGAGCATCTTGCTCGCTTCGGAGACGTTTTTGCCGACGAGGTTGGGCATGGTGACTTCGCGGCCGTGAATGGCGATGCGCATCGCGGTGATGGCGCTGAGGAACGCTGCGGACGCCAGGATGAAGACAAGCAGCGTCATGCGGGTGAGCCATTCGAGCCGTTCTTTCAGAGTCATAAGTTGTAAGCCAAAGAGGTTTGAAGAACAAGGTCCTTCTCGTATGAAATTCTTTTCTTTGGGCCTTATCTTCAATCAAAGAATTAAGACGAAGCATCAGGGTATCAATTTATCGCTCCTGGCCCCTGGAAACTTGCAGCTTACTTCTTCGATAGCGGCGGAGGCGGATACTCTGGCAACTTATCCTTGCTGGTGTCGGCGCGCTTCACTTCCAACTCGTCAAAGAGCAATGAGGGGCTGATCACCGTAGTGGGCACGCCGCCCGGGCGATTGCTGACCAGCGGATCGTTGCCCGCGCCAATCACCGCGGTGCGCAGAGCCCGCGTGTCCAATTCGTTGAATACGGCCCCTCGCACAAGTTCTTCGTGGCCATCGCTCGCGTAGACCCGATAAAGGAGGCGCGGCGTGTTTCCCGGCTGCCCAAGCGTTTCGACGCGGTAACCGTACGGTTTGCCTTGCTCCTTCACCATATCGATGACTTTCTTTTTCAAATCCCCGGGTGATTGTGCCTCGGTGCTTTTCAACAGCAGCACACCAAGGTTCGGCCCGGCCGCCATTCCAGCAGCGGCGCGGCCATGGCCGTTCGAAGCAGGGAAGTCGCGCAGAGGCTGGCGCCCGATGAGGTAATTGGTGAGTGTGCCGTTTTCGATAGTGCTGACGGGTTGGGCTTTTACGCCTTCGCTATCGAACATGTAGCTGCCGACGAGGCTCTTGCCCTGAAAATCTTTCAGCGTGGGGTCGTCAACAACGGAAAGAAAATTCGGGAGCACGCGCGCTTTGTAGCTGGTAGCGAACGCGCCGGTGGTGCGGTTCGGGCGGCCAAGGGCCGGTTTGCGGCCAACTACATTTTGGCCGATTAAAGAGGCGACGATATCGTCTGCGGCATCAGCAGAAAACAAAACAGGGCCGCGATACTCCTCCTCCACGATGGGGGCTTGGCGAAGAGCGACGATAGTGTCGAGCATATTCTTGCTGTAAGCCATCAGCGCGTCGTGCGAAGGCAATTCTTCCATGCGCGCAACAACGAAGGCCGGACTGCGGCCGAGGCGCATGCCATCATCAGCTTGCGCGGAACTGCTCAACTGCACGGAGTAGGTAGTCTTGCCGCAGCGCGTGACGGTGCCCTCGGTATTGACGAGGTATTCGTTGACGGCCGTGAAGCGCGCGGATGCGGTCACTGATTGAACGTTCGGATACTGGCGGTAAAGATTGGTGACGTCTTCGAGTGTTTTCTTCCAGGAAGCTTCATCGAGCTTGAGCGAAACGATAGGTTCGACGGCGAGGAGCGGCTGAGATTTGGCGAAATCGTCAACGGGATTGGCGTCGGTGGTGAAGCGCTTGAGTTCGGCTTGTTTCTCGGCGAGTGCCTGGCCGGCAGCCTTGTAGGCATCGTCGGTGGCAAGCCAGATTTGATGGCGAAGCGCGATAGGATCATTGTCGAGCGGAAGAATCGTGGATTCGCCTTCGCCGCGCGCGTAGAAACTGTCTTGTTTGTAATCACCGATGCGCACGACGGCGCGCAGAACGCGATAGTGACCGCGTTGGCTTTCGCGGAGCGCGCCGAAAGCAGCTTCGGCGGAGAAGTCGTCCACATCGTTGACGCGATATTCGATGAAATAGGGCGGCTGGACCTGGTCCATCTTGAGTTGCGCCTTCGAACGGTCAAGTTCAATGAGCAAGGCTTCAAGCAAACCATCGCCTTTGGCTGCGGCGTGAGCGGCGGCCATGGCGGGATCGGCCGCGGGCCTCGAATCGCTGGAAGCGGCGCGGGGCGAAGGAAAGCCCAGTGCGAACACCAGGGCGAGAATGAATGCAGATCTGCGGTGAAGTGAGTGAGCACTCATGGCTTCACCTCGGCTTTGGTTTGCGAGGCGGTTTTTGAAGGAGCCGTGTTGTCTTTAAAGCCGGGAGGCGGCAAAAGCGGCGGACGTTCGTGTTGATGCCCCCGCTTCTGCACCTCCATTTCGGAGAAAAGCATGGAAGGGGCAACGGCGGCAACGGGCACTTGGCCGCTCTCCGCTCCACACACGCCATTGAAGACGTGCGGCTGGTCGCCGGTGGTGAGAATGCGAGTCAGCGCCGCGAGTGGCGTGCCTACGATGTCCACGCCGCGCACCAACTCGTCGGGCCGGCCATCGGTATAAACCTTGTAAACCATCACGGGAAGCACTTGAAACGCTTGCGGCAACTGGCGCGTGGTGATGGTGAAGCCGCCTTGGATGTCGTCGAAGTACAAGCCGTAGGGCTTGCCTTGCTTTTTTACTTCATCAATGAGTTTCTGCCGCATCTGGCTGTCGGGGACGGTTTGTGTGGAGGTGACGATCAAATTTCCCTGGCGGCCCGTGGGCATGAGGCCGGGTTGATTGCGGCCGTGGCCATTCGAAACGCTGAAATTCTTGATGGGCATGCGGGACATAAGAAAATTTTTCAACACTCCGTCTTTGATGACCTCCACGCGCTGTGCAGGGGAGCCTTCGTTGTCGTAGTCGTAGGTGCCGGCGAGTTTCACGCCGCCCATTTCGTGAATGGTGGGATCGTCCACCACGCTGAGAAATTTCGGTAGAACTTCCTGTCCGATTTTCTTGGTGAAAGTTTGGCCTTCCTCTTCGTCGCGCTGGCGGTGGCCTTCCAAGCGGTGGCCGAGGACTTCGTGGAAAAACACGGCGGAGGCTCGACCGCTGAGAAGCGCGGGACCGTCGTAGGGTTCGGCCACAGGAGCCTTGCGGAGATCGTTGAGGTCGGCGGCCATTTTCTCGATTTTTGCGGTGAGTTCGCTTTCGGCGGGAAGACCTTTGGCGCTCGGGGCTTGAAAAGTTTCAACGCGAAGGAGGTCCATGCCGTCGTCGGCGCGGGTTTGCGCTTCCATGATAAGTCGCGTAGAGGAACTCGGCGAAACAAGAGCCGTGCCTTCATTCGAAACCATGCGCGAATTGGAATTCGCAACTTGCAGCACAACGGTGGCGAAGTAAACGTCGGGATACTTGCGGAACGTTGCGGAGAGGCGCTTGATTTCGCCTTCCCAGGCCGCGCGATCAAACGGAGCGGCAGAAGCTTCGCCGATGCGCGTTTGCGGCTTCTCCTTGGAAAAATCGGGAGATTTATCTTCTTCTTCGGCGCGGACGGCGGTGTTGGTGCGAACGTTCATTAGGGCGGGGACGGCGCGCTTGTATTCGCGGTCGGTAAGCTCCCATAAAACGCGGGCGACGGCGTCCTGGTCGTCGCCGATGGGAAGAGTGCCGGAAGTGACCCCGCTCGAGCGGCTCTGCCCGTGCGTGTTATCGAGGTCGGGAGAGCCGACTCGCATGGTGACGTCGGCGAAGCGCCGGTGCACGTTGTTGCTGCCAAGCAAGCTGCCGTAGGCGCCGGCAAGCACTACAAAATCCTGATCATAGACGGTGTAGCTGAGGTAGTAGGGAGGCTGTTCACTTTTGCCAAGTTCAGTGGTGGCGCGCGCGAGTTCCGTTTGCATGGCTCTTAAGACGGGATCGTTGGTCGATACCGGCGCCAGCGCGGAGGCAGGCTTATCGCCAGCTGCGGTTGCAAGAGGCAGGAACGCGAGTTGCACCGCGAGGAAGCAGGCAGCGGCGGCGCGCAAGAGTTTAGGCTCGCGGGCGTGTGCTGAACCGCGAGGCTTCAGGGATTCAGAGATGTACATGAAAAGTGGACTCCCTTACGACGGTCAATCCAACAGTCAATCAATCCGTCCCAATCACCAAAAACGACGCAGAATTCGAGTATGCCTTAGTGTTTTGACGCGCGCAAATCAGTGTCACCGAAGCGTTCGCCATGCTCGACGCGGGCGCCGTTGACAAACTCGGACGCGCTGATTTGCTTGCGGCCTTCCATTTTGACGGATTGCAGGCGCAAAAGAGTTGCGTTGCCGCAGGAGATGAACCAGTCGTTCTTAACGCCAATCAGAGTGCCGGGCGCGGAGCGAGCCGCGGCGAATGACGGGCTATCCAACAATCCGGCAGGAAGGGAATTTGGATCAAAGACGGTTTCGGCCCAGAGGTGGCAGGTCTGACCACGAAAGGCGGTGTAGGCGCCGGGCCATGGAGCGAAACCACGCATGCGGTTGTGAATTTCTTGAGCAGAGCGGTTCCAGTCGATGCGGCCGTCCTCTTTTTTTAGAATAGGCGCGATGGTGGCTTCGGCATGACTCTGGGGACGTGGAACAACTGTGCCTGCAGTTAGACCGCGCAGCGTTTCTTCCATAAGAGGCGCGCCAGCTTCGGACATTCGGGCGCCTAGCTCGGGAGCGGTTTCCTTAGGGCCGATTTCCATCTCGCGCTGAAGAAGAATGTCTCCGGTGTCCATGCCCGCGTCAATCCGCATTGTCGTAAGGCCCGTGCGCGTCTGGCCATGGACGATCGGCCAGTTGATGGGAGCAGCGCCGCGATATTTGGGAAGCAGGGAAGCGTGAAGATTAATCCACCCGTGCTTGGGAATCGAGAGAAGACGCGCGGGAATAATCTGGCCGTAAGCGATGATAACAATGACGTCGGGAGCCAGCCTCTCCAGGAGTTGCGGCACTTCCGGAGCGCGAATTTTTTCAGGTTGATGCACCGGAAGATGCGCGGAGAGTGCGACCTCTTTCACAGGAGAGACGGAAAGCTGCTGACCGCGGCCGCGCGGGCGGTCGGGTTGGGTGATGACGGCGAGAACCTCAAAATCCGACTTGGCGAGGAGGTGCTTCAGCGTGGGAACGGCGAATTGAGGAGTGCCACAGAAGATTAAGCGCATGAGAGCACAGTCACGTGCTCCAGATTACCATTCGCCTTGCTTGCGCAGCTTTTTGATTTTGCGCCTGATCATGTCGCGCTTCAGCATTCCTAAATGCTGCAAGAAGAGAATGCCATTCAGGTGGTCGATTTCGTGGCAGAATGCGCGCGCCAGAAGATTTTCGCCGCGGATTTCGAAAGGCTCGCCTTTGACGGTTTGCGCTTTTACGGTGACAAACTGCGGACGCACGACGTAGCCACGGAAGCCGGGAATCGAAAGGCAGCCTTCTTCTTCGCGGACTTCACCCTCGGCGTGAGTCACCTCGGGGTTCGCTAAGACAATTTTCGCTTCGGGGTTTTTTCCGCCAGTCACGTCGACCACTGCGAAGCGTAAACTTTTTCCAATTTGCGGTGCGGCTAGCCCCACGCCTTGCGCGGCGTACATGGAGGCGAACATATCTTCGGCAAGCTCTTCGAGTTCGGTATCAAAGTTCTTCACGAGTGCGCCAGGCTTTTCGAGGACGGGGTCGCCATATTTAACGATGGGATAAATGTTCCGCGGCGGCGAAGACACTTGTGGCGTTTCAGTAGCGGTGGCCGCAGGTGTCTTAGAACTCGTCGATTTGTCGGACATAGTTGTCGAAATTCCGCCGCATCTCTGGGAGAGAGTCTCCCCCAAATTTTTGCAGAAAAGTATCGGCTAACACAAGAGCAACCATGGCTTCGCCCGCGACCGCGCCGGCGGGGACCACGCACCAGTCGGAACGCTCATACGCAGCTTGCACCGGCTCCTTGGTGACCAGGTTGGCAGTGTGCAACGGCTTGCGCAACGTGGAGATGGGCTTCAGGTAGCCGCGAATCACGATGTCTTCACCGTTGGTGATGCCGCCTTCGAGGCCGCCCGCGCGATTGGTGAAGCGGCGAAAACGGTGCGCCGCATTGTCGTAAGAAATTTCGTCCTGCACATCGCTTCCATGAGACGCTGCGATGGATACGCCGTCGCCAATCTCGACCGCCTTTACAGCCTGCACGCTCATCAGCGTCTGCGCCAGGCGGCCATCGAGCTTTTCGTCCCACTGCGCGTGGCTGCCAAGGCCGGGAGGAACATTGTGCGCAACAATTTCGAAAATGCCGCCAACCGTATCGTTTGCCTTGAGAGCTGCGTCGACTTCCTCTTTCATTTTTTCTTGAAGCGCGGCGTCGGCGCAGCGCAGCGGCGAATCCAGGTCGGCGCTGACGGCACGAATTTTCTTCCAGGGAACGGGGTGCTCCAGGCGAATGTGGCCCACCTGAATGGTGTGGCTCGCGATTTCCGTGTCGAATTCTTTCAGCAGGATTTTGGCGAAGGCGCCGGCGGCTACACGCGCGGCTGTTTCGCGCGCGGAAGCGCGTTCGAGGATGTAACGCGCATCGTGATAATTGAATTTCAGCGAGCCAGCCAGGTCGGCGTGGCCGGGCCGGGGGGCGACCAGTTTCTTTGAACCGGGATCGTCTTCGGCTGGCTCAACAGGCAGGATTTTTTCCCAATTTGCCCAATCACGATTCTCGATGCGAAGCGCGATGGGCGCGCCGATGGTTTTGCCGTGGCGAACGCCAGCAAAGACTTCGGCGTGGTCCTTTTCGATTTTTTGGCGGCCACCGCGCCCATAGCCAAGCTGGCGGCGGTGAAGTTCATTGTCGATGGACTTCAGATCGATGGGAAGTTGCGCAGGAAGCCCGGAAATATAGGCGAAAAGCGCTTGCCCGTGCGATTCACCAGCCGTGTAGAACTTCAGCATCCGCGCCTCTGTCCTCGCGTGTCCTTTGGCAATTCATTCAGGGAAGAGACAGTGTAGCGATAGCCGCCCTTGCCGTCCAGCAAGGCTGGCTTAAACAAACTGCGCGCGGCGCCGCACGCAAGGCCACGCTGGCGTTTCACTGAGTTGAAGAAGCTTGCTTCGTATAAGGCCAAACGATAGATCAGCGCACGGTTTCTTTGCCACCAACGTAGAGTGGCATGAGGATTTGGATGGCGATGCCGCGGCGGCCCTGACCGAGGTCGTCCACACGAAGCACTTGGCCGAGCGATTCGCGATTGAGGGAGCCCGGAGAATCCGAATACGGAAAAGTAATGAAGACGCGCATATCCTTGACGTAAGAGGCATTCTTCGACGCAAAGTAAACGCTGTCGCGCGTGGCATTCAGCGTAGGAAGGATCTCGTCAAAGTGGAGATGAGCGTCCGAAGGCCGCACGCGAACCACTTGTGGAAGCTTTAGCCGGGCACGGCTCCGGCGCTCTGGTGGATAACCCATAGTGTCTCTGAAAGATTAGCGGATAGAGGACGATTGGAATACTGCGGTTGTGCCTTAAGTTGCTTAGTTGACAAAGGTTTCCGGCCATGGCGAGCCCGCACCCTCTTGGAACGGAATTATCGCGCAAGGGTCAGCCCGAATTGCGTGTTACCGACTGGGAGAGTTAAGAAAACTGCGTCGAATCGCTTACTTGACGCGCGCTTGGGGTGCAGTTACGCTTTTTAAATATGCTGTTTCGGCGAGAAGTTGGATGCAAAAGACGGGTGTGAACAGGTACTTGTGGCCGACACTCCGCTCCAGGTAACAGGCAGCCATACGAAACAGGAAGAGGCCCCTTCGATCGTCGAAGTGCTCGAGGACGCGGCGAAACGGGGGGTGGCCGCCGTTCAAGATTACTCTCTGCTTTCCTTTCGGTCGCTGGCCAATCTCGCAACTTCGCCCCATTATTTCCAGGATACCCTCGACCAGATGGATGACGTAGGAGTCGGTTCGCTGCCGATCATTCTGCTTTCGGGATTCTTCATCGGCGGCGTCATGGTGCTGCAAACCGGAGCGCAGTTCGTGCGGTTTGGACAAACTTCGCTGACTGGAGACGTTGTTTCTCTGGCGCTGGTACGCGAACTTGGGCCGGCAATCACGGGACTGCTTACTGCTGGACGCTGTTCTTCGGGAATGGCGTCCGAGTTGGGCTCGATGCTGGTGACCGAGCAAGTGGACGCGATGCGGGCCATGGGCACTGACCCGAGCCGCAAACTTGTCACACCGCGGGTGCTGGCGACCATGCTGATGGTGCCGCTGCTCACGGCGATGATGGTTTTTGTAGGTTTGCTGGGCGGATGCGTTGCCTCTGTCTTTTCCTTGCAGCTCAGCGCGGTTGAATTTTGGCGGCGCGCTGTCGACATTTTGGAATTTCCGGACCTGATGCAAGGTTTCATTAAGTCGCTGGCGTTTGCCTTCATTCTGGCGACTGTCGGCTGCTATAAAGGACTGACGGTACGGGGTGGTACGCAAGGCGTCGGCCGCGCCACAACACAGGCAGTCGTGATTTCCTCAGTGCTCATCATTGTGGCGGACTTGTTCTTGACCAAGCTTTCTCTCTATCTTTCCAACAAAATCTTCTAGATCTAGTTCCCGCTCGTGATCGACTCGCATTTGACGAGCACGCGGTCGAAAAAGTCTGCGGTCGCTTTGTACCCGCGCACCCAGGAACGCCACAAAAGAAAATCGTGGATCTCATCGGGGAAGACGATCTGCTCAAACGGGACTTTTTGCTCGCGGAGCCGCTGGACCAGGTCCACCATCTGGCTGAAGTCTACGTTACGGTCGTCGTCACCCTGAATCAACAGCACCGGCGATTTCCATGACTTGATCGAAGCGTTCGGCGAAGACTCGAACGCAATGCGCAGGGCTTCGGCGCGGTCGGGTGGTCCACCGCCTTCCTGTCCTCCGGGACCGCCGCGGAAGATGCCGCGCGCGGACCAGTCATGCACGCCGTGAAAATCCACGCCCGCGGCGAAAATATCCGAATTGCGAGCAAGGCCCATAGCTGTCAGGAAGCCGCCGTAAGAACCGCCCCAAAGCCCAATTTTCTTCGGGTCCACGATGCCCAGCGTTTGAAGATATTTTGCCGCTGCAACGATGTCCAGATACTCCTCGGCGCCACGCGGTCCACCCTTCTCGCGCTCGCGGAAAGCGCGGCCATACATGATGCCCGTACGGTAGTTCACCGAAAGGACTACGTAGCCGCGCGAGGCGAGGTACTGATTTTCGGCGTAAGCGTTGTGATAGTACTGCATGTAATGAAAGCCGAGCATCATCTGGCGTCGCGAGCCGCCGTGCATGAAGAGCAACGCGGGGCCCGCCGAATTGCGTCCGCGTGGAACAAAAAGCTGCCCGTGAATCTTTAGGCCGTCTTCGGCTGGAAAAATGACCTGCTTCGGAACAACGAGCTGAGCGGAGGGAAAATCCGCGGGAAGCTGGGAGGATGCAATCATCTCGCGTCCGGACAAGGTGAGCCGGTAGGGCATGGCTGGGGAAGTCGCGGTCGAGCCGAGACAGACAACCGTGCGGCCATCAGCGAGTTCGGCAGGAGACCATTCCATCGTTTCTCCCTTGCTGAGAGCTTCGGGCTTTCCGCCATCAACACGAACGCGCCACAAATGGCGCCGATCAATGTCGTCCTGATTCGATGAGTAAATGATCGAGCGGCCGTCGCGCGATACGGCGACGTCTTCGACTTCGAATTCGCCGGGAGTGAGAAGCGTAGCGGCGCCACCAGCCGCGGGAATCGAATACAAATGGTTCCAGCCATCCTGCTCGGAAGCGAAGACAATTCGGCTTCCAACGAAATGGAAGGATTTGTTTTCAGTGAGGTTCGGAAGCGAACCCACGAGTTCTTCCGTGCTATGCCAGATGGCCCGCGCTTCTCCGGTTGCCGCATCGGCGACATAAATGGCCCAGGGATTGGGCCGCGTCTGCAGCAAGGGCAGACGCTCTTCGAGCCCGTGGATGCGGACGAACGCGATCTGCTTCCCGTCCGCAGACCACCGCGGCATGGAGTCGCGATCCACCGACGGAGCAAGGTAGCGGACGGATTCTCGGCCGAAATTGTAGACGCCGATGAAGCTGTGGTCCCCGCGATGGGAAACGAAGGCGATCTCCGTACCATCGGGCGACCACTGGGGCGAATCATTCTCCCCGCGCACGAAGGCAAGCTGATGCGCAGGCACCGCGCCGGACACAGGAGAAGCCCAGAGTTGCCCGCGCGCGGCCCAAACTGCCGTGGCGCCATCGGGGGAGATCTCGATGTCTTCACATCCTTCCCGCGTGCAATTCAATTCGCCCAGCAGGCGCGGCTCCCCCTTGTCCACGTCCACGGCCCACACTTGCTGGTTTGGGCGCGTAACATTGCTCGTAGGATCCGCAACCTCGCCCGCTGAGTTGAGTTCACTTCCACGAGCGTAAACGACCGTGCGGCCATTCGGTGTGAGCCGCAAGCTCGCGAGCGCCATTCCGTCGTCGGCGGAATAATGGGTCGCTTGCCGGGCAGAAAAGCCGGGCGCCTCCGCAATCCAAACATTGCGCACCCCTTTGGCGTCGAAAGCCCAGGCGACACGCGGAGCACGAGCGGCTGCTGTCAAGCTCTCAGGGAATGGCGAGCTCATGACCTGCTCGACGGTGAAGCCCTGCGACTCAGCAATGGGTGGAGCGGAAAAGGCGCAGGCTGTGCAAATTAAGAAGGCCCCGAGTCGCGCGAGCGTTTGCAGTTTGGACGAGCCGAAAATCGTTTTCACCGAAATCTCCCTCTTACGTCAAAGCGGCAGTATTGTACGCCTATCTCTCCCGCTTGCGCTGTCAGGGAGACTATTGCGTTTTGCGTGCTCTTTCGGGAAGAAAAAGCGAATTGCCGCTATAATTCCTGGATATGGGTGGACACGGGTCTTTCCCTTCTTGGGAAGCAAGATCTGCCATTGCGTTTGAAGACGTTCGCATAGGTTTCGACGACGGCCAAATTCTGCGAGGCGTGTCCTTTTGCGTGCGCGAACGGGAAACCGTTGTTTTGCTGGGCGAAACGGGCACGGGAAAAACGCTCACGCTAAAGATGGCGGCGGGGTTGCTCCGGCCGGATAGTGGCAGCATTGACGTACTGGGACAAAAAGTATCCGAAATGGCAGAGAAGGATCTCCTGACGTTTCGGCGCAAGATTGGTTTCATGTTTCAAGAAGGGGCGCTGTTCGACTCGATGACCGTGGCTGACAACGTGGCTTACCGTTTGCATGAAGACGGCGTTGCACAGGAAGAGATCGAGCCGCGTGTGAGAGAGGCGCTTCGCTTTGTGGAACTGGAGCACACCATTGATCAGCTTCCTTCTGAATTGTCGGGCGGCATGAGGCGGCGCGTTTCCATCGCCCGGGCGCTGGTCAATCGTCCTCCCATCGTGCTGTATGACTCGCCGACGGCGGGGCTCGATCCAGTAACATCGCAGACGATTATCAGGTTGATCTTGCGGCTGCGGGATGTGTATGGAGTAACGGCCCTGCTGGCCACTCACCGGTTACAAGACGGCTTTGCGCTGGCCAATTTTCATTTTGATGCTGACGCAGAGCGGGTTGTGGCGAATTCCGGGAACGGCAGTTCTGCGGCGAACGCGGCCCACACACGCTTTCTGGTGTACCGCGAAGGTGAGATTTACTTCGAGGGAGAGCCGGAGGAGATTGCGAATTCGAAGGATCCTTATCTGAAGCGTTTTCTGGCGTGAATTTGCGGTAGCCATTTTTCTTGCAGGGGGAGGAAAGAAGAAATGCCACAACGAAGACAACTTACGTGGACGGAGTTGCGCGTGGGGTTGTTTGTGCTGGTCGGCCTATCCGTGTTAGCCGCCGGAATCTTTTATGTTACCGGGGCAGGGCCGCTGTCCCCGAAATACCGTATCAAGACCTATTTACCAGATGCGTCGCAGCTGGCGAGGGGGGCGCCTGTGCGCTTGGACGGCGTGGAAGTCGGCAACGTGGAATCCATCAGCCTGGTGCCGCGAACTGCGGGGAAGCCGATGGATCGGAAGAAGAATATCGAGATTGTGATGCGAATTAACCGCAACTACCAGCACGACATTTTGACCGATTCAGTAGCCAGCCCGAGAACAGAAGGGCTACTCGGGAACCGCTACGTGACCATTACGCGCGGGTTCACGGGCGCGCCAATCCCGGACAATGGAGTGATTCCAGGGAGCGAAGAGAAGGCCATGGCGGAAGTCGTCGAAAGGAGCGCGGAAGTCTTGGGCAATCTTTCAGCCTTGTCTACGGATGTGCGTGAACTGATTGGCGGCGTACAGCAAGGGCGCGGCACGCTAGGAAAACTGCTGACCGACGAGCAAGCGTACCGTCATTTGAACAACATTCTCGCCAAGAGCGAGGCCATGGTTACAAACATTCAGGACGGGCAAGGCACGCTTGGGAAGCTGGTTTCTTCGGACGAGTTGTACACCAAAGTGGACCAGGGCGTGGACAGTATGAACGTAATGCTGGCGGACATGCGCGCTGGCAAGGGCACGCTTGGCAAATTGATCTACGACCCGACGCTCTACGACCAGACCAAAGAAACCATGACCAATGCGAGCGCCCTGTTGCGGGATGTCCGTGCTGGCAAGGGGTCGTTGGGCAAGTTCGTGAGCGACGACGCACTCTACGACAAGTTACGCGAAACGAGCGCGAACTTTGCTTCCGCCTCCGCCAAACTAAACGAGAACACCACCACGGTCGGAAAGATGTTCAGCGACCCGAAGCTCTACGACAATTTGGCGGCATTGACCGGGGACATGCGCTTGTTGATTGGCGATTTCCGCCAAAACCCCAAAAAATTCCTGCACATCAAAGTGACCCTATTCTGAGCGTCCGGGCGCTTTGCCGGAAGCGCGCGATATGTTGTAATGCGGCAGTAACATTCGTTGCATAGTCTTGCCGTTCCAATAGCTTCTCCCTTGAGGCCCATGGAAACTCAGGACGCAGTGCTAAAACCGGCTCGGACCGAGCCGGCCAAATCTACCCTTCCGCAACCGGGACGGCCGGTTCCGAGCCGTGCTTATCCCGGCGCGCTCATTGTCGTCGAGGGCACGGACGGCTCCGGAAAAAGCACGCAGTTGTATCTGCTCAAGCGCTGGCTGGAAATTGGCGGCTATCGCTTGCATTTCACCGAGTGGAATTCCTCGCCGCTCGTAAAATCGGCGACACGCCGCGGCAAGCAGCGGCGGTTGCTCACACCAACCACCTTCTCGCTCCTCCACGCTGCTGATTTTGCCGACCGCTGCGAGCGGCAAATCATGCCCTTGCTTCAAGGCGATTACTTGGTTCTGGCTGACCGTTACATTTACACTGCTTTTGCGCGCGACTCAGCCAGGGGTTGTTCACCGCGCTGGCTGAGAAATCTCTACCGCTTCGCGCCCGTTCCGGATATCACGTTTTATTTCCGCGCGCCCCTCGACGTGGCCGTAAACCGCATCTTAAGCGGGCGTCCGAAGCTGAAATACTACGAAGCAGGCATGGACCTGGGAATGTCCTACGACCGCGCCGAGAGTTTCCGCTTGTTCCAGGCGCGCATTCTCGAGGAGTACGACAAAATGGTCGAGACCGACAATTTCGTGGTTCTCGACGGAACCATGCCCGTCAATAAATTGCAAAAGCAGATGCGCGACATCGTCGCCTCCAAAATCGATCTCAAGCGCTTCGCTCCTCGCGCTGAAGCCGCGGAGTGAGCATGCCCGATCTGGAAAAAGAAAAGCCCGCAGCGGCCGTCACCACGGAAACGCCCACGCCTCCGCCTCCGCCTTCGGCAAAGCCCGCTCCGCCCGCGGAAGCTCCCGGCCAGCAATATTTTTTTGGCGAGCCTCTGGTCGGATTCGATCCCAGCGAAATCACCGGCAGCCTCATCGTGATCGAAGGAATGGACGGCTCGGGCCGATCCACGCAAATCACCTTGTTGCAGGAATGGCTCGAATCGGAAGGCTTCGCCGTGCAAACCAGCGGCTTGCGCCGTTCCAACCTTGTAGGCCGCGACATCGATGAGCTTCTCGCCAAAAACGCCGTCACGCGCCTCACGCTGGCCCTGATGTATGCCACGGATTTTTTCGACCAGGTCGAGCACCGCATCCTCCCCGCATTGCGTTCCGGCACCATCGTGCTTGCCGACCGCTACATTTTCACTTTGATTGGCCGCGGCGTGGTGCGCGGCATCAACCGCGATTACATGAGCGGGCTTTACGCCATGGCGCTTCGGCCGCATCTCACCTTTTGGCTGAACGTGCGCCCGGAAACGGCGTTCGGCCGCGAATTTCGCAAGGCGCAAGCGATCAGCTATTGGGAAGCAGGCCGCGACATGTCGCTCTCGCACGATCTCTATTGGTCCTTCATCCGCTACCAGACTATGATTAAGCGCGAATTCGAAGTCATGGCCAAAAAACACAACTTCAGCGAGCTGGACGGCGAGGCCAGCGTTTCCGCCGTCAACAAGTTGTTGCGCCAGCGCATTGCCGAGCAGCTGGGAATTCGTTCAACGAAGTACACTCCTTCCTCAGCCTTGTCCTACCTCTGGCGGTAGAATTCACCGATGCCGATACCGGAACCGGTCCACATCGCCGCCATCGACGCCGGCTCCAATGCCATGCGCCTCTCCGTGGCGCGGGCGTATTCCGCGTTGGACATTGAACCCCTGCAAACGGAACGCTACCCGCTTCGCCTCGGGGAAAACGTCTTTTTGCGGCCGCGTTTTAGTGAAGACGTCTTCAAAAAAGCCGTTAAAGCATTCCGGTATTTTCGCGAAGTGATGGACGACTTCGGTGTGGCGCGCTATCGCGCTGTAGCTACCAGCGCCACTCGCGAAGCCGAAAACCGCGACGCCTTCGTGCGCACGATAAAAAGAAAATCTGGAATCATGCTGGAAGTCATCGGCGCGGCGGAAGAGTCCCGCTTGGGCAGGGAAGCCGTGCTCGCGGCGCTCGGGCCCGAGGCTGTGCCCCGCTGCATCGTGGACTTGGGCGGCGGCAGCCTCGAAATCAGCATCCTCCGCGATCACACCGTGGAACAAGGTGCGCAATTCCCCGTGGGTACTGTGCGCCTCATGACCACTCTCGATCTCCCAGGGGTGATCAAGCCTGCCGAAGGCGAACAGGTCCGCAAGTACGTGCGCGCTCTGCTGGAGTCGAAGCTTTCGCCGCGGCCCAATCTGAACAATGGGATTGCCATCGCCCTCGGGGGAAACGCAGAAACGTTAGCCGAAATCGCCCCGGGTCCGCGTGAGCATGGCCTCGAGACCGTCGAGCTTTCGCTCTTGCGCGAACGTTTGCCGGACATCCTCGAGCGCGACGTGCGTGAGCGCATGAAGGCCTACGGGGTGCGCCGCGACCGCGCCGACGTCATGGGCATTGCCGCCATCACGTTTCTCACGCTGGGGCGCTATTTGAATCTGCGGCTCTTTGCGGTGCCTGGAGTCGGCATCCGCGAAGGCCTTCTCCAGGAAATCGCGCACGAGACTTTTTCCCGCAAGGAACCGCATCGTTACAATGGCGCTGCTCGCCAGTTGCTTGTGGGAACGCGCAGCTTTGCGCGCAGGCTCGAATACGATCAGCAGCATGCGGAACATGTTCGCGAATTGAGCCTTCAGCTCTTTGACCAGTTGCAGCCCGTGCACCGTTTGCCCCCGGAGGCTCGCGTGCTTCTCGAAGCAGGCGCTTTGTTGCACGACACGGGACACATGATTAGTCACCGCGGCCATCACAAACATGGGGAATACCTGGTGTTGCATGGCGACATTCCCGGCCTTGACGGCCGCGAACGCGCCATCGTTGCGGGCCTGGTTCGCTATCACAATCGTAAGTCGGAGCCTGCGGCCCATCATCCCGCCTATTCCGCTCTCGACGACGCCGATAAGCCCACCTTGCGGAGGCTTGCTGCGATTTTACGCATCGCTGAAAGTCTCGACCACTCGCACCGCCAGCGCGTTGTCAAGGTTCGTGCTACGTTTCAGCGCGGCGCCGTTGGCTTGGAAGTGCAGGCTCGCGGCGACGCCAGCGAAGATTTGCGCGATGCCGGCCGCACCGCGGAGTGGTTCGAAAAAGAGTGTCATGTGAAGGTGTACTCCCGGCAGGCTCCCGGCATCATGAATCGCATCCGCCGGTTGCTTCGTCCTTCCTCGTCGCTGGGAGACTCGTAAACGGCTTCGCAGGCTCGTGAAAAGTTAGGAGAAGAAGATGGAGCTTTACATCGTCCGGCACGGCATCGCAATCGATCGCGAAGACCCCCAGTGTCCCCCGGACCCGGAAAGATACTTGACGGAAGAAGGCGTCGAGAAAACCAAGGGCGTTGCGAAGGGTGTTGCAGCGCTCGGTGTGGCTGCGGATCTGTTTTTCACCAGCCCTTATGTTCGCGCCTCGCAAACCGCGGAGATTTTCGCCGACGTCCTCGACTACTCCCGCCAAAAAATCCGGCGGAGCGAATGGCTGTTGCCCGGTGCGGAACCCACTCTTCTCTTTCGCGAACTCGCGCGCGAAAAACAGGCCTCCTCGATTTTTCTATTTGGTCATGCGCCGCATCTCGACGGCGTGATCGCCACGGCCCTGGGCTCGAAGAAGCATCTGACGTCCTTGAAAAAAGCAGGGATTGCCCTCATCGAGCTGAAACGCATTTCTCCGCCGATGG
>Ga0209474_10000540_pt1 | contig 41244 bp, 38 predicted proteins | sample GraSoiAngelo_145_FD_185902 | JGI IMG/M metagenome (GOLD analysis project Ga0209474, IMG submission 185902) | Grasslands soil microbial communities from the Angelo Coastal Reserve, California, USA - 14_1009_05_20cm (SPAdes) (version 2) | ecosystem: Environmental > Terrestrial > Soil > Grasslands...
GTCGACAGTCGATCTTCCGGTCGATTTGCCATCATCGACCGCGACCCCGCAGAAGAAGCCGGACAAGCCGACCTACGTCACGATCAAGCCCGATCTCGCGCTGGCGATCGCGGATAGCCCGGTCAAGCGCTCAGACCTGGTGCGCTCGCTCGATGCTATGGCGGATGCAGGCAAGGACCGATTTATTTTCCTGCGCGCCGATCGCGCGGTGCCGTACGGCGAAATGATGGACGTGCTGGAGATCCTGCGCGCCGGCGGCTACTCGAAGATCAAGCTGGTGGCGCTGGAAGGCATTGCGAATGCACCCCCGCAGGCTTCGGCCCCGTCGGAACCAAAACCGTGAGCCACCGGCGTAACGTGATGAACGAACTCGACACCGAAAGAAGACCTTCGCGGCGGCTGTGGGTTTTCGCGGCCCTGGGCGCGCTCGCACTTCACGTCGGCGGCGCGGCCTTGGCGGTGGCGCATCTACGCACGCTCGAGCTCGACGACTCTCTCGGCGCGCCGGCCATTGAAATTGGGCTGGAGATGACGTCGCCGCATGTCGAAGCTGCCGATCTGCCGCCCGGTCCGGACACCGAAGCTTCCCTCGCTTCGCCCGCGGTTCCCGAACAAAAAGCCGAGCTGAAGGATAACGAGCTGCCAAAGGAGAGGCCGGCGGAAACCGAAGATCCCGATCGTGTCGTGACGCGGAACGATTCCAGCAAGCCGAAGGAGGACAGTTCCAAAGTTGCCGCCGTTCAGACCCCCGCCTCGACGGAATCCGTGGCAGCCGAGGCGACCGCGACCCCCAGTTCAGAAAACATCCCGAAAGGGATGCGCTCGGTCGCTCCAGCGCAGGGCACCGGTGAAAGCGCACAACGCCTGCGTGCGACCTGGCAGAAGGAACTGATCGCGCACCTCGACAAGCACAAGCGGTATCCTGCGGAGCGCTCGCAGAAGAGCGCGCAAATACTGATCAGTTTCGTGCTTGACCGGATGGGGCACGTCGTGTCGACCAGCATCGTCAAGGGGTCTGGCGACATAGCCTTCGATCAAGCTGCGCTGGCGATGTTGCGACGATCCGATCCGGTGCCGCCGCCCCCTCCCGATATCGCCGATGAAGGTTTGAACTTTACGTTGCCGGTGATCTTCCGGGTTAAGGGGCGGACCTAGGTTCCGCCAGGATTGCCGTAATTGTCGGTGCTGGCGCGTTTAAATCACGGCCAGAAATATCTGATCGCGACGTATACCAACACGAGACAGGCAAATATCAGGGCGACCGGGAGCCGGGGTTTGGTCGCCGAACCGGATGTAGGTTGCTGTTGTTGCGGCGGCGGCTTACGCTGCGCAGGCGGGCGTTTGAAGGCGGTAACGTTGTCTTTCGCGGGTCGCTTCGGATCGGCGGGAAGTTCGGGCGGCGCGCCGGCCCCACCCATGTCGCCGTAGTAGGCCTTGTACATGAGCTTGATGGTGGCTTCGGTGGCCTCAGCTTCAGACATTTGCTTGAGCAGTGCTTTGTAACTCTCAAGGAAGGCCTGGGCTTCCTGGGGCAGCGCTGAGGCGCCGTTCAGCTTCGCCAACATTTTCCAGGTCGCGAAATCGGCTCTCGCCCTCGTGTCGGCGCGTCTGGCGATCAACATGTCCGCAGCTCTAATCAAGATCTTGCCTTAAGCTCTATTGGAGGGAACCGGTACCCGCTTTCGCTTGAGAACGCCGTCGCAGATTTGGCTACGCGTTGCCTGTTATCACCAGAAGCAACCGGATCACATAGCCGGTGGAGTTGCGCACGATCGCGGAAATAACATCAAGATTTAGACCGAACTGAGAACCCGCAAGGGGAACAAGGATCAGAATTCCGATAAGGATTAGCATTCCGAATGGCTCGAGCCGCGCAAGCGGCAACGCAAGCACCCGGGGTAGCAGTCCGAGCGCCACCCGTCCGCCGTCTAGTGGAGGGATCGGCAGCATATTGAAGACCGCCAGCAGGACGTTAATCACAAGTGCGTTTTTGAGATTGTCCAGAACCCATTGCGCTGTATCCGCCGGCATGTAGCTCACGAGATGAAATGCGGCGGCGGCGAGCAGGGCGAGCGCGATATTCGTCGCGGGGCCGGCCAGCGCCACCCAAACCATGCCGATCCGCTGATTGCGAAGCGCGCGGAAATTCACCGGCACCGGCTTGGCGTAGCCGAACAAGAACGGCGAGTGCGAAAGCAGCAGCATCGCGGGCAGCACCAGCGTCCCGAATGGATCGATATGTCTCAGCGGATTGAAACTGACGCGGCCGAGTTGCCAGGCCGTATTGTCGCCGAGTGCGTGCGCGACGAAACCGTGCGCCGCCTCATGGAAGGTGATGGCGATAATCAGCGGCAATACCCAGACCGACAGGTCATAGAGCGTGATGTTCACTGGTGTCCTGACCGGTTCAACTGATGAAGAAGCTGGCGCACGCACACTGCATCAAGCGGGAGCCGCCCCCGGATGTTGCGGCAAGCCGTCGTTGAGTCTCACCCAGTGCATTTTTTCGGCAACCCAGATGTGTTCGGTTGGTGCAAACGCGTTGCTGTCGTCGAATGCGGCAAGCGCGACCCCAGCGACGGTGCCGTCTCGTCTCCATCCAAACAGCCGCGTACCGCAGTTCTTGCAAAACACCCGATCGAGCGCTTCAGATGAAGCATAACGGGCAGTGCTGCCTTGAACCGTGAGGTCGCTCTGATTGAAAAGCGCGCGGGCAAAGAAGGGCGAGCCCATCGCCTTCTGGCAGTTGCCGCAATGACAAATGCGGACATTGATCGGCTCGCCTTCGGCCTTGAACCGCACGGCGCCGCACAGGCATCCGCCTTCCCTGGTCATGATGTCTCCCACCAGCGGGTTAATATGTCGCTCGGCCGCCCGAGATATCGAACACCGCGCCGGTGGAGAATGCGCAATCCTCAGACGCGAGCCAGGCCACCATCGCCGCGAGTTCTTCGACCAGGACGAAGCGGCCCTTCGGAATCTTGGAAAGCATGAAGTCGATATGTTGCTGCGTCAGCTGGTCAAAGATCGCGGTCTTGGCGGCGGCGGGGGTCACCGCGTTGACGGCGATTTCGTAACCAGCGAGTTCCTTGCCGAGCGATTTCGTCAATGCGATCAGCCCTGCCTTCGAGGCCGAATAATGCGCGGCGTTGGCGTTGCCCTCCTTGCCGGCGATCGAGGCGATGTTGACGATGCGGCCGTAGTTCTGCTTGACCATCGAAGGCACGATGGCCTTGCAGCAGATGAAGGGCCCGTCGAGATTGATGCGCAATACTTTGCGCCATTCCTCGAGGTCAGTGTCCCATACCGTCTTGTTGACGCCGGCGATCCCGGCATTGTTGACGAGAATGTCGATCTTGCCGATGGCCTCGAGGGTCGCGTCGCGGGTCTTTTCCACCGCGGGAAGGTCTGACACGTCGACCTTGAACGCGGCAACGGCTGCACCAATTTCCTTTGCGGTCTTCTCGGCCAGTGGCTGGTCATGATCCCAGATGGCGACTTTCGCGCCGGAGGCGACGAAGCGTTCGGCGATAGCGCGCCCAAAGCCCTGGGCCCCGCCGGTCACAACGGCGCAGCGGCCGTTCAGATCGATCTTGTTCATCGCGCTAATCCTTTACTTCAAGCGTCCAGCCTCAAAGCGTCCAGCCGCCATCGATGATATGGGCGACGCCGGTAGTGAACGCGCTCTCGTCGCTTGCGAGGTAGACGGCGAGGGATGCAATTTCTTCGGGCGTGCCGAGCCGTCCCATCGGCTGGCGGCTGACGAACATTTCGCGCCCCTGCGGACCAGCCGCGGCGGCGCGGTCCAGCATCGATGGGGTTTCGATGGTCCCCGGGCAAATACAGTTGCAGCGAATGCCCTTTGTTATGAAATCGGCGGCGACCGCGCGGGTCAGAGCCGCAACAGCGGCCTTGGTTGCGCCGTAGACGTAGCGATTGGGCGCGGCCTTGAACACGCCGGCGGCGGAGGAGATGTTCACGATCGAACCGCGGCCGGCTTGCAGCATGCCCGGCAGGAACGCCCGGAGCGTCCTGTGCATCGACTTGACGTTAATGTCGAACGAGAAATCCCAATCTTGGTCTGAACATTCCAGCACGGTGCCGTGGTGCACGAAACCGGCTGCGTTGAGCAGGACGTCGATCGTGCCGACGCGTTTGGCCATCGCCACAACGGCTGCCGTGTCGCGCACGTCAAGCCGCGCTACCTCGGACACGCCATCCTTGGTCAGCAGCGCAAGACCCTTTTCATCGATATCGGTGGCAAAAACCGTGGCGCCCTCGCGCGCGAATGCGATGGCGCATGCGCGTCCAATCCCTGCAGCACCCGCGGTCACGAATGCGCGTTTGCCTTTGAGGCGGTCTCCCATCCATATCTCCCTGGATTTCAATTTCAGCTTTTATCCGCTCATTGCGAGGAGGCGAAGGGACGAAGGAAATCCAGACCGGATCGTGGTGAAATGGATTGCTTCGCTCCGCTCGCGATCAGCGCGTAGAATTCTCAGGCCCCTAGTGATTATCCCTCGCGACGCCGACCCGGCCTGCAATGTCGTGATAGCGGGTGGCGAACTCCATGCACGCGCCGGTGGCATGCTGGCCGACTGTGGATCGATAGAGCTCCTGCCAGGGTGTCTGGTTGGCGGGATGGGGAAAGCCGCCCTTGGCCTTCAGTTCCGCGCGCCGCTTCTTCAGTTCCGGATCGGATATCAGGATATTGGCGCTGCCCTGGTTTAGATCGATGCGAACCTTGTCGCCGGTCTTGAGGATCGCAAGCCCGCCGTCGGCAGCCGCTTCCGGGGTGGCGTTCAGGATCGACGGCGAGCCGGAGGTGCCGGACTGGCGGCCATCGCCAATGCAGGGCAGGGACAGGATGCCGCGTTTGATGAGGGCGGCAGGTGGCTGCATGTTTACGACCTCTGCGCCGCCCGGATAGCCGATAGGGCCGGTGCCGCGCACGAAAAGAATGCAATGCTCGTCGATATTGAGAGAGGGGTCATCGATCCGCGCGTGATAATCCTCCGGCCCTTCGAATACGATGGCGCGGCCCTCGAACGCGTTGGGATCCTTGGGATTGACCAGGTAGCGATCGCGGAACTCCTTTGAGATCACGCTCGTCTTCATGATCGCGGAATCGAACAGGTTGCCTCGCAAGACGAGGAACCCTGCATCCTTTACCAGCGGTTTGTCGTAGCTCCAGATGACATCGCCGTCGGGCTTGGGCGCATTGCGGCAATTCTCGCCCATGGTATGGCCATTGACCGTCATGGCGTCTCCATGAATGCGCTTCTGGCGCATCAATTCACGCACCACGGCCGGTACGCCGCCCGCCCGGTGATATTCCTCGCCTAGGTAGAAGCCGGCGGGCTGCATGTTCACGAGCAGCGGGATGTCATGGCCAAATTTCTGCCAATCATCGATCGACAGTTCAATGCCGATGTGGCGGGCGAGCGCATTGATATGGATCGGCGCGTTTGTGGAGCCACCGATGGCCGAATTGACCACGATGCAGTTTTCAAAAGCTTTTCGTGTCAGGATGTCGGACGGTTTTAGATCCTCCCAGACCATCGAGACAATGCGCGTGCCGGTTTCATAGGCAATCTGACCGCGCTCGCGATAGGGGGCCGGGATCGCGGCGCATCCTGGTAGTGACATGCCCAGAGCCTCGGCCAGCGAGTTCATCGTAGAGGCCGTTCCCATCGTGTTGCAGTGGCCAACCGACGGCGCCGATGAGGCCACGATGTTCATGAACTCGTCGTAGTCGATCTCGCCCGCCGCAAGCCGCTCGCGAGCTTTCCAGACCACCGTCCCGGAGCCGCTGCGTTCGCCGTTGTGCCAGCCGTTCAGCATCGGTCCGCCGGACAGCACGATCGCCGGCATGTTGACAGTGGCCGCCGCCATGAGGCAGGCGGGGGTGGTCTTGTCGCAGCCGGTGGTTAGAACGACGCCGTCCAGAGGATAGCCGAACAGGATTTCCACCAGCCCGAGATAGGCGAGGTTGCGATCGAGCGCCGCTGTCGGTCGCTTGCCGGTTTCCTGGATCGGGTGCATCGGAAATTCCATCGCGATGCCGCCCGCCGCGCGAATTCCTTCGCGGACCCGATGCGCGAGTTCGAGATGATGCCGATTGCATGGCGACAGGTCGCTGCCGGTCTGCGCGATGCCGATGATCGGCTTGCCGGACTGGAGTTCCTGCCGGGTTAGCCCGTAATTGAGGTAGCGCTCCAGGTAGAGCGCGGTCATCCCGGGGTTATGAGGGTTGTTGAACCAATCGCTGGAACGGAGTTTGCGCCTGGTGACGCCGGTAAGCGGCTTGTTCATTGTCTCTCCCGCAGCGCACACGCCTTATTATTGTGCGTAATTTTCGTGTTGGCGCTCGATGTTTGCATGTGAATGCCCCGTCCGCAATGTTCACGGGAACGGTAAAAGCCTACGACTTTGATCCAACGACATCGACAAAAAAGTCTGGTAAGACCCCTCAATAAAAGGATGACGGCGGCGTCGACCGCCGAGGTCAGTATCGGGAGGGTGAGAATGTCGTCGGTACAGATTCGGGACGTGCGGAAATCGTTTGGCGGCTTTGAGGTCCTGCACGGCGTCTCGATCCCGATCGAGGATGGCGCCTTTGTCGTTCTGGTCGGCCCCTCGGGCTGCGGCAAATCAACCCTGTTGCGGATGCTCGCTGGACTGGAAAATATCACTTCCGGGACGATCTCCATCGGCGATCGCGTCGTCAACAATGTCCAGCCCAAAGAGCGCGACATCGCGATGGTGTTTCAGAATTACGCGCTGTATCCGCATATGACGGTCGCCGACAACATGGGATTCTCGCTGAAACTGCGCGGCGCCAGCGGCGACGAGATCAGCAAGGGCGTCAAGCGCGCCGCGGAAATTCTGGCATTAACCCCGCTGCTTGATCGCTATCCCCGGCAATTATCGGGCGGACAGCGGCAGCGTGTCGCGATGGGGCGCGCCATCGTTCGAGATCCGCAGGTATTCCTGTTCGACGAGCCGCTCTCCAACCTTGACGCCAAGCTGCGCGTTGCGATGCGCACCGAGATCAAGGAGCTGCATCAGCGCTTGAAAACCACCACCGTCTACGTCACCCACGACCAGATCGAAGCCATGACCATGGCCGACAAGATCGTCGTGATGCATGACGGAATCGTCGAGCAGATGGGTACGCCGCTCGAGCTATATGATCGGCCGGACAACCAGTTCGTGGCCGGCTTCATCGGCTCACCGGCGATGAACTTCCTCAAGGGCAAGCTGACGGCAAACGGTAGCCTGGGATTTCAGGGCCCCAATGGTGTGAAGCTGCCATTGGGTAGTGCGCCCGCCAATTCCCAGGGCCGGCCTGCCGTGTATGGCATCCGTCCCGAGCACTTCACCATCGCGGACGACGGCGCCGAGGCCGAGATCGTAGTGGTCGAGCCGACGGGGTCGGAAACGCAAGTCATCGCCAAGCTGGGCGGCGAACAGGTCATCGCCGTGTTTCGCGAACGTCATCAGTTCAATCCGGGCGATAGGGTGCGGTTGAAACCGGACCCGGCGCTGGTGCATCTGTTCGATGAAACGACCGGCAAGCGACTAAACGCTTAAGCAAAATCGAGAACGATCAAAGGGAGAATAGACTATGCAAGACTTTACTCGCCGTACGCTTCTTCAGGGCGGTACCGCGCTGGCGGCGGCCGGCGCGCTTACCGGACCGGCCTTGTTGGAGTTTGCAAAGGCTTGGGCGCAGAGCGCGCCATGGAAGGCCGAAAGCGGCGCCAAGCTGACCGTAATGCGATGGAAGCGCTTTGTGCCGGCGGAAGATGACGCCTTCAACGCCATGGTCGCAGCATTCAAGGGCGCCACCGGCACCGAAATGAACGTGTTCAGTGAATCTTTCGAGGACGTGCAACCTAAGGCTTCGGTTGCGGCGAATACCGGCTCGGGTCTCGATCTCGCCTGGGGCCTGCATACGCTGCCGCAGCTATTCCCGACCAAAGTGCTGAAGATGAATGACGTTGCCGACTATCTCGGCAAGAAGTACGGCGGATGGACCGACGCTGCCGCCAAGACCTGCAAGCTCGGCAACGACTGGCTCGGCATTCCCGTCGCCACCGTCGGTGGTTACATGACCTACCGCAAGTCTGCGACCGACAAGGCGGGCTTCAAGGATTTCCCCAAGGACTTCCCGGGGTTCCTGGAGATGTGCAAGGCGCTCAAGGCCAACAATACGCCCGCCGGCTACGCGCTCGGGCATGCCTCGGGCGACGCCAACGGCTGGCTGCACTGGGTGCTGTGGGGACATGGCGCCTATACCGTCGATCAGAACGACAAGGTGATCATCAATTCCCCCGAGACCATGAAGGCGCTGGAGTACTGCAAGGCGCTGTCCGACACCTTCATTCCGGGCGTCGCTTCCTGGAACGACTCGTCCAACAACAAGGCATTCCTCTCGGGCGAGCTGTACTGCACCTCCAACGGCATCTCGATCTATGTTGCCGCGAAGGACGATCCGACCAAGAAGGAGTTGGCCGAAGATACTTATCATGCGCTCTGGCCGGTAGGCCCCGTCGGCAAGCCGGCCGAACTGCAGCTCGCGGTTCCGATCCTGGCGTTCAACTTCACCAAATACCCGAACGCAGCAAAGGCCTTCATCGCCTTCATGCTGGAAAAGGAAAACTTCGAGAAGTGGCTCTCCGGCGCGCGGGGCTATCTGACCCACACCCTGAACGCCTATGACTCCGCGTCGGTGTGGACTGCAGATCCGAAGAACGCCGTTTTCGCTCAAGCCAGCAAGCGAGCGCTCCCGGCTTCCGGTATTGGTACGCCCGGCGAGAAGGCGGCGACCGCGATCGCCGACTTCCTGCTGGTCGACATGTTCGCCAACTACTGCACGGGCACCAAGGACGCCAAGAGCGCGATCTCCGATTGCGAGCGGCAGTTGAAGCGCATCTATCGTTAAACAAATCGGGCGGGCTGCGATCTAATCGCAGCCCGCTCGTTTCGGCATTGCCTGATGTTTTAAGTCCGTACACGGGTAAAAAGACGGCATCACTAGTATCGAGGGATTTCGTCAATGGCTGACATCGCACTGCAACCCCGGACGGCCAAACCGCAGATCCGCGAGGCCACGACCTGGGACCAGCTCCGGACCAACAGGAACTGGCTCGGGTTCTGGTTCATGCTGCCGGCGATGGGGTTCCTGATATTCTTCCTGGCTTATCCCCTGGGTCTCGGAATCTGGATTTCGTTTACCGACGCGCGTATCGGGCGGCCGGGCGAATTCATCGGCACCGAGAACTACGAATGGCTATGGGGAGATTCCATCTTCTGGCTCTCGGTGTTCAATACGCTTCTCTACACAACAGTGGCGAGCGCGATCAAATTTGGAGTCGGGCTTTATCTCGCACTGCTGTTGAACGAGAACTTGCCATTCAAGGCGATGCTGCGCGCGATGGTGCTGGTCCCCTTCATTGTCCCGACCGTGCTCTCCGCGCTGGCGTTCTGGTGGATCTTCGATTCGCAGTTCTCGATTATTTCGTGGTCGCTCAGGCATCTTGGAGTGATCACGCAGAACATCAATTTCCTCGGCGACGTCACCTGGGCGCGGATATGCGTGATCTTCGCCAACATCTGGCGCGGCGTTCCGTTTGTCGCAATCACGCTGCTCGCCGGTTTGCAGACCGTTCAGCCTTCTCTGTACGAGGCGGCGACGCTCGACGGCGCCAGCAAGTGGGAGATGTTCCGCTATATCACCTATCCCTTGCTGACGCCGATCATCGCGGTGGTGATGACATTTTCGGTCCTATTTACGTTCACTGACTTCCAGTTGATCTGGGCGATGACGCGGGGTGGTCCGGTCAACGCAACCCATTTGATGGCGACCTTGTCGTATCAGCGCGCTATCATCGCGGGACAGCTCGGCGAAGGTGCGGCGATCTCCAGCGCAATGATTCCATTCCTGCTCGCCGCGATCATGGTTTCGTGGTTCGGTCTGCAGCGGCGCAAGTGGCAGCAGGGAGAGAACAATGACTGATCCGCGTCGCTGCGTTCTGTTGTTTGCGCGAACGGGCAGGCCCCGCGCGCGCTGGCGCAAGTGGCAGCAGGGAGAAAACACAATGACTGATCCGCGTCGCTGCGTCTGTTGTTCGCGCGAACGGGGCAGGCCCCGCGCGCGCTGCCGCAACTGGCAGCAGGGAGAAAACAATGACTGATCTTCCTACCTCTCGGATCGATCTCAAGGCCGTGTTGACGGCCTCCTCGCCGACGGTCGCGATGGCCGATCACACCGAGGGCATGAGCTATCTGGAATCGGTGCCGCGCCGGCTTGTGACGCTGTATCTGCCGTTGGGCATCATCGTCTTCATCCTGCTGTTTCCGTTTTACTGGATGGGACTGACGGCGATCAAACCGGACGAGCAATTGCTCGATCTCGACAGATATAATCCGTTCTGGACTTGGAATCCGACGTTCAAGCACATCCACAAGCTGCTGTTCGAAAGCTACTATCCGCACTGGCTGTGGAACACGATGTATGTGGCGATCTGCGCCACCATCCTGTCTATCGTCGCCAGCGTGCTGGCGGCTTATGCGATCGTGCGGCTGCGCTATCGTGGCGCGCAGTGGGTCGGCGGGCTGATCTTTCTTTCCTATCTGGTGCCGCCGTCAATTCTGTTCATTCCGCTCGCGACCGTGGTGTTCCAGTACGGCCTGTTCGACTCGCCGATGGCGCTGATCCTGACCTATCCCACCATTCTGATTCCATTCTCGACCTGGCTCCTGATGGGCTACTTCAAGACCATTCCCTATGAGTTGGAGGAATGCGCGCTGATCGATGGCGCCAGCCGCTGGCAAATATTGACCAAGATCGTGCTGCCGCTGGCGATCCCCGGATTGATTTCCGCTTTCATCTTCTGCTTCACGTTGTGCTGGAACGAGTTCATCTATGCGCTTACCTTTCTGCAATCGACCCAGAACAAAACGGTGCCGGTCGCGATCGTGAACGAATTCGTTGACGGCGACATCTACCGCTGGGGATCGCTGATGGCAGGTGCGCTGTGCGGCTCGCTGCCGCTGGTTCTCCTCTATGCATTCTTTGTCGAGCACTACGTATCGGCAATGACCGGAGCGGTGAAAGAGTAAGCGCGCGGGCCCGCAGCTAATAATCAATAACAATAAGGAGTTGGGTCTTGCACATCCTTGTATTGGGCGCGGCGGGGATGGTCGGCCGCAAGCTTTCCGAGCGGCTGTTGCGTGACGGGCGTCTCGGCAAGACCGACATTACAGCGATGACCTTGCAGGACGTGGTCGCGCCGGCTCAGCCGGCCAAAACGGGCTTTCCGGTCAACACAGTCACGTGCGACTTCGCGGTTCCGGGCGCGGCGGAAAAGCTGGTGGCGGATCGTCCCGACGTGATCTTCCATCTGGCGGCGATCGTCTCCGGCGAGGCTGAGCTCGATTTCGACAAGGGATATCGCATCAACCTGGATGGCACGCGGATGCTGCTGGATGCGATCCGGCTTGTAGGCGGCGGTTACAAGCCCCGCATCGTGTTCACGTCCTCGATAGCGGTGTTCGGCGCGCCGTTCCCGGAAGCCATCAGCGACGAATTCTTTCACACACCGTTGTTGAGCTACGGCACCCAAAAGGCGATCGACGAGCTGCTGCTGGCCGACTACTCCCGCCGCGGTTTCATGGACGGCATCGGAATCCGGTTGCCGACAATCTGCATTCGTCCCGGCCTTCCAAACAAGGCGGCTTCAGGCTTTTTCTCCAACATCTTGCGCGAACCGCTCGCCGGCAAGGAAGCGGTGCTGCCGGTCTCGGAGGACGTCCGCCACTGGCATGCTACGCCGCGCTCAGCCGTGGGGTTCCTGCTCCATGCCGCCACTATCGATTCCGCAGCGGTCGGGCCCCGCCGCAACATGACCATGCCGGGCCTTTCCGCCACGGTTGGCGAACAGATCGCCGCGCTCAAGCGGGTCGCGGGGGATAAGGTCGCGGCCCGGATCAAGCGCGAGCTGGATCCATTCATTATGGGAATCGTTGACGGGTGGCCTCGCAATTTCGAGCCGAAACGTGCCCTGAAGCTTGGCTTCACGACCGCCGAAAAGAGCTTTGATGACATTATCCGGATTCACATCGAGGACGAACTTGGTGGTAAGTTCGTCGCCTGATCTGTTTTCGGAAAGACACGGGAGAGTAGCCATGACAGCCAGTATCGTCGGATGGGCTCACACGCCGTTCGGAAAACTCGATAACGAAACCGTAGAAAGCCTTGTGGTCCGCGTCGCGACCGACGCATTGACCGACGCCGGCATCTCGGCGCGCGATGTCGACGAGATCGTGCTGGGTCATTTCAACGCCGGCTTCTCGCCGCAGGACTTTACTGCTTCGCTGGTGCTGCAAAGCGACCCGGAGTTGCGCTTCAAGCCCGCGACCAGGGTCGAGAATGCTTGCGCCACTGGATCGGCGGCGGTGCATCAGGGCATCAGGGCGATTGCCGCTGGCGCAGCGAAGATCGTGCTGGTGGTGGGCGTCGAGCAGATGACGCGGACGCCGGGACCCGAGATCGGCCGGAATCTGCTGCGCGCATCCTATCTGCCCGAAGATGGCGACACTCCCGGCGGCTTCGCCGGCGTGTTCGGCAAGATCGCGCAGGGGTATTTCCAGAAATATGGCGACCAGTCAGATGCACTGGCGATGATCGCCGCGAAGAACCACAAGAACGGCGTCGCCAATCCCTATGCGCAGATGCGCAAGGATTATGGCTACGAATTCTGCCGGTCGGAAAGCGAAAAGAACCCGTTTGTGGCCGGGCCGCTGAAGCGTACCGATTGCTCGCTGGTCTCGGACGGCGCGGCCGCGCTGGTGCTCACCGATGCGGAAACCGCCAGGTCGATGGGCAAGGCCGTTAACATCAGGGCCACCGCGCATGCACAGGATTTCCTGCCGATGTCCAAGCGCGACATATTGCAGTTCGAAGGTTGCACCGTGGCTTGGCAGCGCGCGTTGGAGTCGGCCGGCGTGCAGCTTTCAGATTTGTCCTTTGTCGAAACCCACGACTGCTTCACGGTCGCTGAGCTGATCGAATACGAGGCGATGGGGTTGACGCCGAGAGGGCAGGGGGCGCGGGCGATCAAGGAAGGCTGGACCCAGAAAGACGGCAAGCTGCCGATCAATCCATCCGGGGGACTAAAAGCCAAAGGTCATCCGATCGGCGCCACGGGCGTGTCCATGCACGTCATGACCGCCATGCAGCTGGTTGGTCAGGCGCCCGAGGGCATGCAGATCAAGGATCCCAAGCTTGCCGGTATCTTCAACATGGGAGGCGCGGCCGTCGCCAACTACGTTTCGGTGCTGGAGCCCGCCAAGTAAGCGGACTGGACTGCCCGACCCCTCGATCGACGAAGCATAACCACTCTTGATCTTGCCAGCGCCGCGCCGTTACTAGTCTCGAGAAGATGGCGCGGGCATCAATGCGCCACGCGCATCTAATCGGGAGCGAACCGGGCTATGGGACCGCTTGAGGGCATTAAGATCGTCGACATGACGACCGTGCTGATGGGTCCCTATGCCACCCAGATGCTGGGCGATTACGGTGCCGACATCATAAAGATCGAGTCGCTCGAGGGCGATGTCACGCGCCTGATCGGCCCGACCCGCCACCCCGGCATGGGTCCGGTGTTCCTCAACACCAACCGCAGCAAGCGCAGCATTGCGCTCGATCTGAAGAAGCCCGCCGGACGAGATGCGGTGCTGCGCTTGATCGCATCAGCCGATGTGCTGGTTTATAATGTGCGGCCGCAGGCGATGGCGCGACTGCAGCTTGGCTATGACGTGGTGTCGAAAATCAATCCGCGCTTGATCTATGCCGGCGTATTCGGTTTCGGCCAGGACGGTCCCTATGCCGCCAAGCCCGCCTACGACGATCTGATTCAAGGCGCGACGGCGCTTCCCGCCTTGATGGCCCAGACCGGCGACGGCGTTCCTCGCTACGTTCCGAATGCACTTGTCGATCGCATTGTTGGTCTAACGGCGGTGGGTGCGATCTGCGCCAGTCTGGTGCATCGCGACCGCACCGGGCGCGGACAGCGCCTGGACATTCCGATGTTCGAGACCATGGCGGGTTTTGTCATGGGCGATCACATGGGCGGTTTGACCTATGAGCCGCCGCTCGACCGAGGCGGTTACGCCCGGCATCTGTCTCGCGATCGGCGGCCCTACAAGACCTCAGACGGCTATATCTGCGTGATCGTCTACAACGACAAGCAGTGGGAGAATTTCTTTCAGGCCACCGGCCGCGATGATCTTCGCGCCGACCCCATGTTCGCGAGTTTTGCCGGGCGCGCCGTCAATATCGACATCGTGTACGCTGAACTAGCCCGCATCTTTGAAACGCGAACCACCGCCGAATGGACCGAGCTGCTCGAGCAGGCGGACGTGCCGGTCATGCCGATGCACAACCTGGAGAGCATACTGCAGGACCCGCATCTGGTCGCGACCGATTTCTTTCCGGTAGTGGATCATCCCAGCGAGGGCAAAATCCGCGACATGAGAGTGTCCGCGATGTGGTCGGACACTCCAGCGGAGCCGACCCGGCTCGCGCCGCGCCTCAATGAGCATGGCATGGAGATCCTGGGCGAGGCGGGATTCTCCGCCGATGAGATTGCAGCGCTGGTGCGCGAGGGCGTAACCAAAGCCGCGCCAAGCGTGCGGGGAGATTGAGGCCGATGGACTTTGCTCTCACGGCAAATCAAGAATCGATCCGGGAGGCGGTCGCAAAGATCTGTGCGCGTTTCGACGATGGTTATTGGCTGAAAAAAGACAAGGACGGCGGTTTTCCGGCGGACTTCCACAAGGCCTTGGCGGATGCCGGCTGGCTCGGCATCTGCATTCCCGAAGCCTATGGCGGCTCCGGTTTGGGCATTGTCGAGGCCGCTATCATGATGCGGACCATTGCGGAATCAGGCGCCGGAATGTCCGGCGCCTCCGCGGTGCACATGAATGTGTTCGGGCTCAATCCCGTTGTCGTGTTCGGCGACGAGGAGCAGTGCAAGCGGATGTTGCCGCCGATCGTAGCGGGGACCGAGAAGTCATGCTTTGCCGTCACCGAGCCGAATACCGGACTTAACACGACGCAACTGAAAACCCGCGCAGTGCGCTCCGGCAACAAGTACGTCGTCAACGGCCAGAAGGTCTGGATCTCCACCGCGCAGGTGGCGGAAAAGATTCTGCTGTTGGCGCGGACCACACCGCTGGAGGAGGTGAAGAACCCCACCCATGGCTTAAGCCTGTTTTACACTGACTTCGACCGCAACCGCATTGCTGTGCATGAAATCCACAAGATGGGCCGCAAGGCCGTCGACTCCAACGAACTCTTCATCGAGAATTTTGAAATACCGCTTGAGGACCGCCTGGGCGAGGAAGGTCGCGGCTTCGAATACATCCTGCACGGCATGAATCCGGAGCGCGTCTTAATCGCCGCTGAAGCAGTCGGGCTCGGCAAGGTCGCGCTTTCGCGAGCCGCGGCTTATGCGAAAGAGCGCAACGTGTTCAACCGTCCGATCGGCAAGAACCAGGCAATTCAACATCCCCTGGCGAAGAACTGGATGGAGCTGGAGGCGGCCTGGCTGATGACGCTCTCAGCCGCCTGGCAGTACGACGAGGGCATGCCATGCGGCCCAGCGGCGAACGCGGCGAAATATCTCGCCGCCGAGGCTGGCTTTCACGCGTGCGAGCAGGCTGTGATGACGCACGGCGGATTCGGCTATGCCAAGGAATTCCACGTCGAACGCTATTTGCGGGAATCCCTGATCCCGCGCATCGCACCGATCAGCCCGCAGCTCATCCTCAGCTTTATCGCCGAGAGAGTGCTGGGCCTGCCGAAGTCGTATTGAGGGACAGGAATTGAGACGAGCAGCATTCTTCAATTCGTCATTCCGGGGCGCGCCAAGCGCGAACCCGGAATCTCGAGATTCCGGGTCTGGTCCTTCGGTCCATCCCGGAATGACAAAATCCGCCGAAGTCTTGCCCCCATGAGCTTCATCACAGGCGTCGGGCTGACCGCATATGGCAGACATGAGGGCTGTTCCTCGCTCGACCTCATGAGCAAGGCCGCGGCGCTTGCGATTGCCGATGCCGGCCTGAAACGGGCGGAAATTGATGGCGTGCTGTGCGGTTATTCGACGGTGTCGCCGCACATCATGCTTGCGACGGTGTTCGCTGAACATTTCGGCATCAAGCCGGTCTATGCCCACGCCGTCCAGGTCGGGGGAGCGACCGGGCTTGCGATGGCAATGTTGGCGCATCAGTTGGTCGAGGCCGGCGTTGCGAAGCATGTACTGGCGGTAGGGGGAGAGAACCGGCTCACCGGACAGAGCCGTGACGCCTCGATCCAGGCGCTGGCGCAGGTCGGACATCCCGATTACGAAGTGCCGCTCGGACCGACGATCCCGGCCTATTACGGGCTCGTCGCTTCCGGCTACATGCACGAGTTCGGTGTCACCCAGGAAGACCTCGCCGAATTCGCGGTGCTGATGCGAAAGCACGCGCTAACCCATCGCGGTGCGCAATTCCGCGAGGCCATCAGCGTCGCAGATGTGATGGCGTCGAAGCCGGTCGCATTGCCGCTGAAGCTTCTGGATTGCTGTCCGGTGTCGGATGGCGGCGCGGCTTTCGTGGTCAGCCGGGAGACGACTTCCGAGATCAGCGTGCGCGTGCGCGGCTGCGCCCAGGCGCATACCCATCAACATGTCACGGCGGCGCCGCCTCTAAGCGAGCTTGGCGCCGAAATCGCAGTCGCAAGGGCAAAACAGGCCGCTCGCGTTGCGATCTCCGATGTGCGCTACGCCGCGGTCTACGATAGTTTCACCATCACTCTTGCCATGCTGCTGGAAGATCTTGGGCTCGCCGGCCGCGGCGAGGCGGCATCCCGCGCGCGCTCCGGATATTTCAGCCGCCATGGTGAAATGCCGCTCAACACGCACGGCGGATTGTTGAGTTACGGCCATTGCGGCGTCGGCGGCGCCATGGCCCATCTGGTCGAAACCCAGTTGCAGATGACCGGACGCGCGGCAGATCGCCAGGTGCGCGACGCTTCATTGGCGCTGCTGCATGGTGACGGCGGCGTATTGTCATCGCACGTCACCATGTTCCTGGAACGAGTGCGATGAGCGAGCGCAAGCAGCTAGCGGACTGGACCACGGGCGCGGAAGCGATCGTTTATCAATCCTGCGCCCGCTGCGGGAGCTTGCAATATTTCCGTCGCAGCTTCTGCAGTGCGTGCGGCGCGGCGGACCCGCTCGATAAGCGCGCGAGCGGCGAAGGCAGGGTTTATGCCACCACGTTGGTTTGCCGCGCCGCCACGCCGGAGACGCGCGCACATATCCCCTACAACATCATCCTCGTCGACACCGCCGAGGGATTTCGCATGATGGCCCATGGCGACAACGACCTCTGCATCGGCGACAAGGTCAAGGCGCGATTCGCGCCATTTGCCGGGCGACTGATTCCGTATTTTGAAAAGACGAAATGACGCTTCACGGCCAATAAAACACGAGACTGGCGATCATGAGCATTGCCGCCAGCGCCAGCGTTTGCGCGAGCACTTCCGAGGCAGCCCTCTTGGTGGCTTCCTTCATGCCTTATCTCCTGGATTTGGGCATGACTCATCGTTGCGCGAGAGCGCCTGCGACGGTCAGATTTTTACTCGGAAACACCCCGCGACGAGTATTCGCTTTTTACGAGTCCCCACTCAGCGAATATCGACCGTTACAGGATCGACGAGTAATGCGGCGGCATTTTGACTCGCTCGTGACCTCATTTGCGAACCGCAATGCCGCCCAGCCTTATTCGCGATAGAAAGCACTGTCCGTTTGTGAGGGCGGATGCTGTTGATCCGATGCGAACGGCCGGATAATGTTTTTGCTACCTAGCCCCCTCCAGCATCGCAAACCAAGGTGAGACATGGCCCGTATCGACTATTGCGATACTTCAAAATCAAACGAACGCACGCGTGAAATCCTCGGCAAAAACCACAACGCCAACATCTTCCGCATGATGGCGCACTCGCCAAAGTATTTTGAACAATACTGCCGGCTCGGCGGCGCGATCCGTCACAGGGGCGAGCTTGATCCTGTAGTGCGCGAACTGGCAATCACGCGCACGGGGATCCTCTGCGAGGCGCCCTATGAAGTGGTTGCGCACAAACGCATCGGCAAGAATGTAGGCGTTACTGACGAGCAGAACGCGGCACTGGAGGACTGGAAGTCCGCGACCTGCTTCAACGAGCTGCAACGCGCGGCGCTCGCCTTCACCGATGAGATCGTCGAGCTGCGCCGCCCGACCGATGCGACCTTCAACGCTATCGCTGTCAAGCTGACCCCGGCGGCGCTGGTGGAACTGCAGCTCTCGGTCGGCTTCTACATCATGACATCGAAATTTCTGGAAACCTTCGGCATCGACATGCAATCGGAAACAGAACTGGCCTGACCGGCTGGTTGTTTTCTCGCGGAATTATAGTACGCGTAATTTGCTCGTCACCAGGGCGTGCCGCCGGATCAAAATAAGCGCGATCAGAACAGTCGGGATCAGGACGCCCAGTCCGAGACCGGTGATTTGCAACTGCGAGATCGGCATGATTCCGCCTCCCGGAGTAGCGACGACGAAGCCGCCAATCACCAGCAACACCCGCAACGGCCATTCGAGCACGCCGGTGTTGCGAAGATCGCCCACGAAGGCCTGATAGCCCTGGATGCCGCCGCAGATAAAGAGCGTCCCAAAACCGGCGAGCATCATCAGACCCAGCGCCGCAAAATAGGGACTGTCGCCCTGCAGCACCAGCGCCGGATTGAGTACGAAAAAAAACGGAATGAAATAGATGATGCTGCCGACCCACATCGATTCCCATCCTGTTTTCATCGCCGGCGAACCCGCAATACCCGCCGCGGCAAATGAGGCGATGGCAACGGGCGGCGTGATCGATGACAGCATCCCCCAGTAGAAAATGAACATGTGCACGGCCATGCGATTAAGGCCGAGCTTTTCCAGTGCGGGCGCCACCAGAATCGCAAGGAAGATATAGCAAGCCGTCGTCGTCAACCCGAGACCAAGCACGAGGCTTGTGAAGGCGCACATGCCGAGCAAAAGAAACGCGTTGTCACCAGCAATGCGCAGGAGGTCGTTGGCAAGACTTGAGACCACACCGGTCATCGAAAACGCGCCGATCAACAGGCCGCAGCCGGCGAGAATGCCGATCAGCTCGACAAAAGTGCGGCCATTGACCTCGAGGAATCGGTTGATCGTCGTCAGGGTCCAGCGCGTCTCCTTGGAGAATAGCTGGTTGAGCACCAACAGCAGAGCGGTCGCATAGAACGGCGCGTGGCTTTCGCGCTTGAAATACAACAGCATGACGATGAGCAAAGCGATCACGAAGACGTAGTACCAGCCGTCTTTGATCGTATCGAGAACCCTGGGCAATTCGGAGCGCGGGATGCCCTCAAGACCATGCCGGGCGGCATATGAATCCACCTGCATGAACAGCCCGACATAGTACAGGATGGCCGGAATGATCGCCGCGACCGCCACGTCGGCGTAGCTGACGTTCAGGAATTGCGCGATCACGAATGCGGTGGCGCCCATCACCGGCGGCGCGAGCACGGCGCCCGTCGAAGCACATGCCTCGATCGCGCCGGCGTACGAGGCGCGAAAGCCGCTTTTCTTCATGACCGGAATAGTCATGGTGCCGGCGGTCAACACATTGGAGATGATCGAGCCCGACATCATGCCGAGCAGCCCGCTTGCGAAGATGCACACTTTGGCCGCGCCGCCTCGGAACGTTCCGCACATGGCGAATGCGAGGTTGATGAAAAACTTGCCTGCGCCGGTCATCATCAGCGCGGTGCCAAAGACAAGAAACCCGATCACGGTGTCGGCGAACGCCTGGATCGGAATCCCGAGCAGACTTTCGCCTGACAGCACGTGATACGATGTCGCCTGTTCGAGGGTCGATTGGGTGCCGCGAAACGGTCCGAGCCAACTCGCGTCGGCAAACAGCGGATACACAGTGAACGGAAAAACGCTCAGCAGAAGGCTCCAGCCTCCGGTACGGCGTAGTGCTTCCATCAGCACCACCCACATTAGCAGCCCCGCGACAATAACCGTCGTCGGCGCGCCGCCGAATTCCCAGCCGGCCTCGGCGGCCTTGCGCACGTGGCGCATCAAAACGATGGCCGAACCGAAGGTCAGGCCGAAAAACAGAATGTCGTACCATGGGATGCGTTCGAGCGGCGATCGTTGCGAATTCGGAAAGATCAGGAAGGTAAACGGCAGCATCAGCGCGATCAGCAGATAGAAATATTCCGTGTTGAGCTGCGTGTACCCGATAAAAAACCGCAGGGAGAACTGCTGGTTAATGCACAACAGGATCGTTATCGCGGTGGCAAAAATCAATGCCCAGCGCCAGCCACCTCGCAAGGTTCGCACCCGCGTGACCTCGGCCTCTTGCAGGCCGCCGATACCTGCGTGCGGATCGTCGAATTGGACGCGTTTCGCTGCAGCCAATGCTGAATCGGCGGACGATGATGCAGGCGACATGAGTTGTTCCGTTACATGATCCAGCCGTTCGCGCAGCCCGTCACGAACAAACGCCTATTCCTCAAATCCGTTTGGCATGTTGGCCTTCTTCAGGGCGGCGGCACGCGCGCTCGTCCAGCCTGCCAGAAACTCCTTGTCGTCTGAAGGTGGATTGGATTTGGCGTAATCGGCCCAAGCCGCCCCGAGCACTGCTTGCCGTTTGAACAACAAGCTGTTGTGCGCCTCCTGGTCCTCGCTCCACTGGCCGGCTTCCTTGAGCGCCTTCACCGCGCCCGGATGCACCGGCACCACCCATTTCTTGGTTTGCCTGTCGGCCGCGAGCCCGGTCGCCCCAGCAGCGGCATCCTTGTAGAAGTCGTAACCTGTGATCATTGCCTTGGTGATGGCGTAGACCTGATCTGCGGACTGGGAGCCGTAGGCTACAAAGATCGGGTAAGGATAGTTGCCGAGTTCGATTGGCTTTTCCTTGGAAATTCCGGCGCCGCAGGTCGCAAAGTGCCGGAAGAAGAACGATCCCACTTTCTGGACCCGCTCCCAGCCGGCGTTGTCGTTGTGCGGAAGGGGCGGCCAGATCAGGCCGCGCGGGGAGGTCTCCGCCTCCTTGGCCGGCCCGGTGATCGTGGTTGCGAACGCAGCATCGGTATCGTTGTTGATCAGGCCCTTCCACATCGCGCCGTAGCTCGAGAACTCCACGATCTTGACGTCACTTTGCTTGAGACCGGCGAACGCCAAAATCGCCAACGAATTCTGATTCAGCGCCGGCGAGCCGACCACGAAGCCGACGCGCTTGCCCCTTAACTGTTTGATCTCCGTTACGCCGGTGTCGCGTGCGACGCCGAGCGAAGCCGCGTTACAGTCGACCGACGACAGCAACAGTTGCAACGCTTGAGGTCCCCATTCCTTGGCGCCGAATTCAAAGACGCCTTCTTGCGCAAAGTAGCTGCCAGAGCCCATTGCGGACGAAGCGGCCCGCCCGGCGCGCAATGGCGCAAGACGCGCCACGTCGTTACCCGCCGGCAAGACTCGCAGATCCGTGCCATATTTGTCCTTCAGCATTTTGCCGACAGCCACCGCGATATTGAATCCCGCGGTGCCGGTGTCGTAAGCGGTGAAGGTCATCGTCGGGGGCAGCTTGAGGCCTTCGGCGCGCGCTGCGGGCGACATCAGCAGCGAAATGCTTGTGAAAACGACAGGCGCAAGCGCCCGCAGCGGATGGCTCATGTTCCTCTCCGAGCTTCTCGAAATATTTTTCGTTGGCGGGATCATGTCATCGCTGGTTGGCGCTGGCAACGTCCGGCGTCTTGTGGCGGATGGTTCGTGCTGCCGGACGGATTGTCGCAGAACGAAGAGAAAGCAGCCGGGCTAGAACGCTCAGATTTCCATGATCGCTAACACCTGTCCTTCGGCAACAACGTCGTCGATGTTGACGAGGATGGATTTGAGCCTGCCCGCGGCGGGCGCAGCAACCGGGATTTCCATTTTCATCGCTTCGACGAATACGATGTCCTCGCCGTCGCCAATGCTGCGGCCGATCTCAACAGGCAGCGCGCAGATCCGTCCGGCCACTTCGGTTACGATCTTGATCTCTGGCATTCCGTTCTCCGGGCCTTCGCCGCGCGCAGTCGGGCATGCGCACCGTGAAGGGCGACGGCCTCGGCTTTTTGTTGTCGCCGCAGATTGCCTGAGGTAGTTTGTTCTGCAAGCGGAATTTCATTCCGCATTGCGGAATGAATAGGACGCGCATGGGAAGACGCTCGGAACGGCTAAGCAAACAAGGAATGCTCGCCAGCGATGTTGCGGGGGAGGGTGATGTTATACAGGTTGTGTCGCGCGCATTCGATGTTTTGCGCTGCTTCGAGGGTCATGAGGCGCGGCTCGGTAACCTGGAAATTTCCAGTCGCTGCGGGCTGCCCCGCTCCACGGTGTCGCGCCTGACGCATACGTTGACCCGGATGGGCCAGCTCGTTTATCTGCCGCGCGACCAGAAATACCGTATCGGTCCGAGCGCGGTCGCAATGAGCACCGCGATGATGCGCGGGTTGCAGCTTCGCAACCTGATCCGCCTGCGGCTGCAGGATGTCGCCGAAGAATTGCCGGGAACCGTCGGCTTTGTGATTCCCGATCGCTTCCACCTCGTCTATCTCGAAGTCGGCCGAGCCGCCAACGCACTCGGGTTAAGCTCGACCGCGGGCAGTCGTATCGCGATGGCGAGCACCGCAGCCGGTCATGCCTATGTGGCCGCGCTGGACGAGAATATCGGCGATGCCTTGCTGGCGGAAATGGAACGTGAAATTCCTGAAGACGCCAAGCTGCTGCGGCCGCGCCTAGCGGGGAACCGAAAGTTTTTGCGCGAACACGGCTATGTCGTGGCCTGCGGTTTGTGGAGCCCGCATATCAATGGTGTCGCGGTGCCGTTATGGTCGCCGCAGTATCAAACGTTCGTCGTGGTCACGATCGGTCTTTTATCCGCGATGTACGATGAGAACCGGCTGCACCAGGAGGTCGCGCCGCGGATTTTGCAGCTAAGCGCCTCGATTGGCGGTCTGCTCGAAGGCGCCGACGGAGAACTTTTCAGCGATCGCGCACCGCGCAAGCCCCTTCCAGTGCCAGCCCATAACAATAACAAGATCGCCAAGACGGAGGTTACGAATGACCTGGAAGCCGGAGCTCGACGACCTCGCCAGGCGCGAAGCGTTCGCGCGCCAGATGGGAGGCGCTGATAAGGTCAAGCGGCAGCGCGACCAAGGCCGGCTTACCGTTCGCGAGCGTATCGATGCGCTTGTCGACTCCCGGAGTTTCCACGAGATCGGGGCGATTTCGGGCACCGCCGAATATGATGAGGAGGGTGAGCTCAGGAATCTGACGCCAGCCAATTGCGTGTTCGGCCGTGGCAAGATCAACGGCCGGACGGTGGTCGTGGTCGGCGACGATTTCACCGTGCGCGGCGGCTCCGCGGACGCATCGATCTCGGCCAAGCCGCTGATGGCCGAGGAGATGGCTCACGACTTCCGTCTGCCCATCATTCGCCTGATCGAAGGCTCCGGGGGCGGTGGCTCGGTGAAAACCATTGAAACCAAGGGCGCCGCCAATCTGCCGGGCGGCATCGGCGGCACCCGCTGGTACTGGTACACGACCGCGAACATGGCGCGGGTGCCCGTGGTGGGCTTGGGCCTGGGTTCGGTCGCAGGGCTTGGCGCGGCAAGGCTTGCCGCCACGCATTATTCGGTGATGACGAAAAGCTCGGCGATGTTCGTGGCGGGTCCGCCGGTCGTAAAGCGGCTCGGCCAGGATCTCAGCAAGCAGGAGCTCGGTGGCGCCGACCTTCAGACTCGTGCCGGCGGCATCGATGACGCGGTGGATACAGAACAGGAGGCGTTTGCCCGCGCCAAACGTTTCCTCTCCTATCTGCCCTCGTCGGTCTATGAGTTGCCGCCCACGCTGCCCTGCGATGACGATCCGGAGCGCGCGGAAGAATCGCTGATGAACGCGGTGCCGCGCAACCGCCGACAAGTCTACAAGATGCGGCCGATCATCGAAGCTGTCGTCGATAAAGGTTCGTTCTTCGAAATCGCCGCGAATTTCGGCCGGCCGATGATTACCGGGTTCGCGCGCCTGGAAGGCCGCTCCGTGCTGCTGCTTGCCAGCGACCCGTTCCATTACGGAGGGTCATGGACGGCGGAGGCCTGCCAGAAGGTGGTGCGGTTGGTCGATCTTGCCGAAACATTCCATCTCCCGGTGGTCTATTTGATGGATTGTCCGGGCTTCATGATCGGCCTGGAGGCTGAAAAAGCTGCCACCATCCGCCACGGCGTGCGCGCGATGGCTGCGGTCAACCAGACCACCGTTCCCTGGTGCACCATCATCGTGCGCAATTCCTTCGGTGTCGCCGGCGTGGTGCATCAACCAGCGGACCGGTTTTCGTTGCGGTATGCATGGCCGTCAGCCTATTGGGGATCGTTGCCGCTGGAGGGCGGCATCGAGGCGGCCTATAGCGCCGACATCGAGGCGGCCGAAGACCCGAAAGCCAAGCTGAAAGAGATCGAGGATCGCCTCAACAAGCTGCGCTCACCTTTCCGGTCCGCTGAAAAATTCTGGGTCGAGGAGATCATCGATCCACGCAAGACCCGTTCGCTGCTGTGCGAGTTCGCGCGGTTGGCGGAGCCTCTCCGCACGCCGGGGCTAGCGACCAACATGACGATCCGGCCGTGATTACCGGTCCCTCATGGTGAGGAGCGCATCTTCGCGCGTCTCGAACCATGAGGTGCCCCACGCACTCATCCTTCGAGACGCGGCCAAGAGGCCGCACTCAGGATGAGGGACGCCTTCACGCCGCCAGCGGTTTCGGATGCCTTGCGATCATCAGAATGATCAGCGCGGCGACCACGCACAGCGCGCCAGCGGCGAAGAATGCGGGCAGATAGGTGGCGAGCACGGTTCGCGACAGGCCAGCCCCGAATGCCGCGGTGCCGGCGCCCAACTGATGACCGGCGAAGATCCAGCCGAATACCAGATTGGCGCGCTCCGGTCCGAACCGCTGCGCGGTGAGCCGCACCGTCGGCGGCACCGTTGCGATCCAGTCGAGTCCATAGAACATCGCAAATAGCGACAGCCCGTAGAACGAGAAGTCCGTGAACGGGAGCAACAACAGGGACAGGCCGCGCAGGCCGTAGTACCAGAACAAAAGCCAGCGATTATCATAACGGTCCGAGAGCCAGCCCGAGACGATGGTGCCGAAGAAATCGAACACGCCCATGGCGGCAAGCAAGCTCGCCGCTTGAACCTGCGGGATGCCGAAATCGAGGCACATCGGAATCAGGTGCACCTGCACAAGCCCGTTGGTGCTGGCCCCGCAAATAAAGAACGTCGCAAACAGCGCCCAGAACACCGCCGATTTTGAGCAATCGCGCAGGGTGCCTAGCGCCGCCGCTACGATCGGCGCCTTGTTCGGCGGTGGCGCCAGCACCGGCTCGGTACCCTCGTCGCCGAACGGGCGCAGACCGAGGTCGCTCGGACGGTCGCGCATTAACAGCAGCACGCAAAATGCGGCCATCGCGAGTATCACACACACCATCGCCAACGCTACTCGCCAACCCAACCGTTCGGTGATGCTGGCGAGGAGCGGCAGAAACACCAGTTGCCCGGTGGCCACGCTCGCGGTGAGAATGCCGACGACGAGCCCACGCCGGGCGGAAAACCAGCGCGCTGCAATCGTGGCTCCCAATACCAGCGCGGTCATGCCAGTGCCGATGCCGATCACCACGCCCCAAAGCAGCATCAGCTGCCAGACGTGGCTCATCGCAAGCGAGGCGAGAAGCCCCGATATGACGATCAGCTGTGCGGCTAGCGTCACGTTGCGCAAGCCATAACGGTTCAGCAGGGCGGCCGCGAACGGCGCCATCAACCCGAACAGGATGAAGCGGATCGACAGCGCTGATGAAATCTCGGCGGTACTCCAGCCGAATTCCTGCTGCAGCGGAACGATGAAGACGCCGGGTGCGCCGACCGTACCGGCGCTGACGAGGGCGGCGAAAAAGGTCACGCCGACCATCACCCAGGCGTAATGGACGTTGCGGCGGGCCAGGACGGCTGAAACGCGGTTCGAGAGCATGGTGTTTTTCCTATCCTGAATTGGCGGACGCCGGCCGGCATCCCAAGTTCCCGTCGCGTTTTAGATGATTATCATCATATAATCCGCCGACCAAGATTGCAACGGTGACAAGGATAACTTGTCGAGAAGTGAGGTGCGTCCATCGATCGGAGGACGGGATGCGGGCGCGCTGCAGCCGTTCGGCTACTCAAGCTCAGCGAGCGCGGCCTCAATGGCGTTGCGGAACGCATTTATGTCGTCGAGTTCATGACCCAGCAAAAGCGCAAGCCGGGTCAGAAACAGCGCTTCACGCTGCGCTCCGGCCGTGTCGATGCCGATTGCGAGCGTTTCGTAAGCGGATTCGATATCCTCGAACGACATCGTGCTCATGGCGTCTGTTTCCCAAGGCAAATGCGCGCTGTGCGAAGGATTTCATCCGGGACGATGGCTTTCCACCGGCCGGCAATATGTAAGTCAGGACGCAGCAGATAAAGCGTACCCGGTTGCGCACCGAACAGGCGGGCAATTTCGCCGTCCGCGTCCGGAATCGCCGGTGCTTCGGACGCTGTGCCTTGGCCATCAATCAGCAGCCAAACGAAGCGCTTATCCAGCATCTGGAGTAGATCCAGAAGGAGTTTAGCTTCGGTGTTCGGCGAACCATCACAAAACAGGATAGCTGTCATGCCGATTCCGGCATGATCGAGAAGATGCCCGCCATCGGCCAGTTTGGCGTTCGGAGAGGCGCTGCCACTGCTCGGTCCACAATCAAACTCGGCGTCGCGGCCGGCATAGGGCGTCAGCGGACTTTCGGAATAGGTGTAAGGCTGCATCTGGCGCGGATTTGCCAGCGCACGTGGAAACTCGTGCTTCAAGCTGAGTGAGAGCGCTGCTTCGCGCGCAAGCCTCCATCCCCGCGTCGGCGGCGTCATGAAGCGCGTGCTTTTGGTCGCATTCGCGAAGACGTCGAGGGTGGCGCCGCGCCGCTCCGGCGAATAGCTGTCGAGCAATCGGTCATCCGCCTCGCCATTGAGGACAAGAGCGAGCTTCCAGCCGAGATTGTCTGCGTCCGCCAGACCGTTGTTGAGCCCGCGCACGCCAAAGATCGGCACGATATGCGCGGAGTCGCCAACGAAGAACACGCGGCCATGTCGGTAGTCATCGAGGCAAAGGGTGTTGGCGGAATACATACTCCACCATTCCAGCTCCCACGGTTTATCGTGGCCAATATCTGTCAGGATAGCACCGACGCGCGCCCGGATGTTTTCTTCCCGGAGCGCCTCTTCCTCGCTTTCGCCTTCGCGCAGTTGGTAGTCCACGCGCCAGATATTGTCCGGCTGCTTGTGGATCAGCACCGTGCCACCGGGATTACCGCTCGGTTCGAAGAAGGCACGGCGCTCGGTCGGAAAATCGTGATCCATCCGGATATCCGCGATCACGTATTTGCCTTCGTAGTTCTCGCCCTTGAGGCGCAGCCCCAGCATCGATCGGATCGGCGAACGCGCTCCATCCGCGGCCAGCACATAGTCGGCCTCGAGACGGTAATGGCCGGCGGGGGAACTCACATTGAGCGAAACGCCGTCGGCACGGCAATCCAACTTGTCGAACTCGGTCTGCCAACGCATGTCGATCAAATCGCAGCTGGCTACCGCGTCATGCAGAAACTGCTCGATATATTGCTGCTGAAGGTTGTACATCGGCAGGTATTTTTCACCGCTGGGATGCGGCATCTCCAGCCGGAAGATTTCCTGGCCGCGGTAGTAACTGCGGCCGAACCGCCAGCCGAGCGCCTTTTTGACGAATGGCGCGACAGCCCCGATCCGCTCCAGAATATGCATGCTTGGCCGCGCGATGCAGATCGCCCGGCTGCCATCGTTCAACGTGTCCTTGCGGTCGATGAGCACGGATCTCACCCCGTACCTTGCCAGAACCAAAGCCGCGGTCAAGCCGATCGGGCCGGCTCCGACGATGACGGCTGCGTGCCGTCGCACAATGCTATCGAGCTCCGCAACATGGCGTGCTGGAAAGCGCGGATAATGGAAATAGAGCGAATCCAGCGGCCCTTTGCCTGCAGGTCTCATTCGTTTCCCCGCTTCGTTTTCGCCGGAAGGTCTCGACTCACCTTTTGCGGTCGATGAAGCCCTGCATCAGACGCTGTGGCTCGCCCGTCAGGTAGGATTTCCCGAACACGCCGATGCTGAGATTGACGGATTCCTTCAGCGGCAGTTCTTCCCATTGCCGCAGCAGCGCTTTCTGCGCGCGCAAGGCTTCCGGCGCGCATTCGAGCAGCGCCTTGAGCGTGCGCTCCACCGCTTCATCCAGACCGCCTTGCGGAGCGACAACGTCGATCAGTCCCCAGGCCAGCGCGGTGGCGGCATCGATATTCTCGGCGGTCATGACCAACCAGCGGGCGCGGCCCCAGCCAATCAGGCGGGGCAATAGCGCCGCATGGATCACCGAGGGAATGCCAACCCTGACCTCGGGCATGCCAAATTTGGCATCGTGGGCGGCAACACGGAAGTCGCAGGCGGCGGCGAATTCGAGGCCACCACCAAGGCACCAGCCCGGCATTCGCGCGATCACCGGCCCCGGAAAGGCCCGCACCGCCTCACAGAGATCGCGCAAGCCGGTGATGAATTTCTCGGCCGATGCCTGATCGAGCCCAACCATTTCCTTGATGTCGGCGCCGCCGATCATGCTCTTCTCGCTTTGGCCCGATATCACCAGCGCGCGAATCTGCCGATCGGCCGCAAGAACCTCGAGGCCTTCGCGGACGCCATTAATGACGGCCGATCCAAGGATGTTCAGGGAACCGGCGTTGCAGATCGTCAGGCGAACGACCCCGCGCGGGTCGCGGTCGACTCCACAATAGTTATTGAGCATTTGCATAGACGATCTCGGGCGTTGTGACTGTTGCCGCACAGCAAGCTATTCCCGGACAAATCGCCGGCTTGTCAAGCAGGCTCGACCAGAACTCCGGGCAGGCCGGCCAGCCAGCGGTTCAACCGCTCCCGATTGTTTAGGGACTAATCCTCAAATAGATACAGCTTTTGCCGGCGACATTTGCTATTATATGACCAGAAACATCCTATAGGATTGCCGATGCGTTACTCCAGGGAACACAAGCTCGAGACCCACGCGCGCATCGTGAAACGAGCCTCGGTTCGGCTTCGCGAAAAAGGTGCGCACGGCATAGGCGTCGCCGACCTGATGAAGGACGCGGGGTTAACCCATGGCGGGTTCTACGCCCACTTCGATTCGCGGGACGCGCTAGTCATCGAAGCCTTTGCTTATGCGATGGACCGCTCCAACGAGCGCTGGCGCAAGCTCGCGGAGCAAACCCCGCCGGACAAGCGGCTGGCGATGATCGTGGAGCAGTATCTGACGAGTGTGCATCGCGATGATCCCGGCCATGGCTGCGCGGTTCCGACGCTGGGCGCGGAAATCGCCCGCGAGAGCCCGAAAACCCGAAAAGCCTTCGCGGCCAAACTGGAGCAGATGATCGACATCCTCGCCGCACAGATTCCTGGCGTCCCGCGCGAGGCCGCTCGCAAGCAGGCGATGGCGACGCTCGCGACGATGATGGGTACTTTGGTGCTGGCGCGCATCGCCGGCAATGGGGCCTTTTCCGACGAGATTCTCGTGGCCGGACGCGATGCAGCGCTTGAGCGCACGGGCCGGCCGACGCGGGCCGCAAAGAAATCCGCCCCCAGAACAGCGGTTGCGCCAGCCCGGTCCTGAGAGGCCGGCGGGCTTTGCCATTCGACGTTGGTCGTACCCGGCCGAAAAAGCCGGACCATGCGATTTTTTTGCAAATCCGCCGCGCATTGAGACCCTTCCCAAACGCTGCAAACACTGCAAGATGCCGGAAAATCCGACCCTGTGTTCTGATCCGAAGTTCAGGTGTGCCAACGCCAGCGAACGTCGGGAAAAGGACACTAGAAACCAGTGATCATTGGGAGGAAAGCCATGCGCACAATCGGACATTTTATCGGCGGTCGTGAAGTAAACGGTGCTTCCGGCAGGTTCGCCGACGTCTTTGAGCCGATGACTGGCGAGGTCCAGGCGAAGGTAGCGCTGGCTTCAAAAGCCGAACTGCGCGCCGCGGTCGAGAACGCGAAGGCCGCGCAGCCGGAGTGGGGCGCGACCAATCCGCAGCGCCGCGCGCGCATCATGATGAAGTTCCTGGAATTGGCGCAGCGCGATTACGACAAGCTCGCCGATATGCTGGCTCGCGAGCACGGCAAGACCGTTCCCGACGCCAAGGGGGATATCCAGCGCGGCCTCGAGGTGGTCGAATTCGCCTGTGGCATTCCGCACCTGATGAAGGGCGAATACACGGAAGGCGCCGGTCCCGGCATCGACATCTATTCGATGCGCCAGCCGCTTGGCGTCGTCGCCGGTATCACGCCGTTCAATTTTCCTGCCATGATTCCGATGTGGAAATTCGCGCCCGCGATCGCCTGCGGAAACGCGTTTATCCTGAAGCCGTCGGAGCGCGATCCCGGCGTGCCGATGGAGCTTGCGAAATTGATGATCGAGGCTGGCCTGCCGCCCGGCATTCTCAACGTCGTCAACGGCGACAAAGAAGCCGTCGACGCCATCCTTGACGATCCCGATATCCGCGCCGTCGGCTTTGTCGGGTCTTCCCCGATTGCGCAATATATCTATGAGCGCGCCGCCGCTACTGGAAAGCGCGCGCAATGTTTTGGCGGTGCCAAGAACCACGCCATCGTCATGCCGGATGCCGACATGGATCAGACCGTCGATGCCTTAATTGGCGCGGGCTATGGTTCGGCCGGCGAACGCTGCATGGCGATCTCGGTGGCCGTTCCCGTCGGCAAGGCCACCGGGGACCGCTTGATGGAAAGACTGATTCCAAGGGTCGAGAACCTGAAGATCGGCACCTCGATCGACCCCTCGGCGGACTATGGTCCGCTAGTGACAAAGGACGCCCTCAATCGCGTCAAGAATTATGTCGACATCGGCATCAAGGAGGGCGCGAAGCTCGCGGTGGATGGCCGTGGCTTCAAGATGCAGGGCTATGAGAACGGATTCTATATGGGCGGTTGTTTGTTCGACAACGTCACCAAGGACATGCGGATCTACAAGGAAGAAATCTTCGGCCCGGTGCTCTCGGTGGTGCGCGCGCATGACTACAACGAGGCTTTGAGCCTGCCATCCGACCACGATCTCGGTAATGGTGTTGCGATTTTCACCCGGGATGGCGATGCCGCGCGTGACTTCGCCGCCAAGGTCAATGTCGGCATGGTCGGGATCAACGTGCCGATCCCGGTGCCGATCGCCTATTACACCTTTGGCGGCTGGAAAAAGTCTGGCTTTGGCGATCTCAACCAGCACGGCCCGGACTCGATCCGTTTCTATACCAAGACCAAGACGGTGACCGCGCGTTGGCCCTCCGGGGTCAAGGAAGGCGCGGAGTTTTCAATCCCGACCATGAACTGACAGCGCACGATCGCGCAGACAGGCGCTGACACCGGATGCAATTCGCTCTCAATGAGGACCAGCTTGCGGTTCGCGATATGGCGCGGGATTTTGCCGCGGAAAAGATCGCGCCGCATGCGATCCGCTGGGATGAGGAGAAGCATTTTCCGGCCGATGTGATGCGGCAGGCCGCAACGCTGGGCATGGGCGGCATTTATATACGCGACGACGTCGGCGGTTCGGCGCTGACGCGGTTTGACGCGGCGTTGATTTTTGAGGCCTTGGCGCAGGGCTGCCCGACAGTGTCGGCGTTCATCTCGATCCACAACATGGCATCCTGGATGATCGATGCGTTCGGCAGCGACACGCAGCGGAAGAAATGGTTGCCGGAGCTGTGCACCATGGAATTGCTGGCGAGTTACTGCCTTACCGAACCGGGGTCGGGATCGGACGCGGCGGCGCTCCGGACCCGCGCGGTGCGCGAGGGCGATCACTACGTGCTCAACGGCCAGAAGCAGTTCATCTCTGGCGCCGGCAGCGGCGACGTTTATGTGGTGATGGTGCGAACCGGTGCGGATGGGCCCGGCGGCATCTCGAGCTTGGTGATCGAGGGCGACACCCCCGGACTGTCGCTCGGCGCCAACGAACGCAAGATGGGCTGGAACGCGCAGCCGACCCGCGCGGTGATTTTCGAGAACGCACGCGTGCCCGTCGCCAACCGGCTCGGTGAGGAAGGCATCGGCTTCAAAATAGCCATGGCCGGACTTGATGGCGGCCGCATCAATATCGCGGCATGCTCGCTCGGCGGTGCGCAATCCGCACTCGACAAATCGCTCGCCTACATGAGCGAGCGCAAGGCATTCGGAAAACGCCTGGACGAATTCCAGGCGCTGCAATTCCGGCTTGCCGACATGGCAACCGAACTGGAGGCGGCGCGGACCTTTGTCTGGCGCGCAGCCGCGGCGCTCGACCGTAGGGATCCCGATGCAACCATGCTGTGCGCCATGGCCAAACGCTTCGGCACCGATGTCGGTTTTGAAGTCGCCAATCAGGCGCTGCAACTGCATGGCGGCTATGGTTACCTCAGCGAATACGGCATCGAGAAGATCGTGCGCGATCTACGGGTGCATCAGATTCTCGAAGGCACCAACGAAATCATGCGGCTGATCGTGGCGCGCAAGCTGATCGAGCACGTTCGATGACAGCGCAAACTGCGGCTGTCGCAAAATCCGAACCCGACCTGATCGTGGCGCGCGAAGGCGGGGTCGGCGTCATCCGTCTGAACCGGCCGAAAGCGATCAACGCGGTGACGCTGGAGATGTTTCGCGACATCGACAAGGCGCTCGATCAGTTCGAACCTGATCCGGCGATCGGCCTGATCCTGCTGGAAGGGGCGGGCGAGCGCGGGCTTTGCGCCGGCGGCGATATCCGCGCGCTGTATGAAAGCGCAGAGGTCAAAGGCGATCTCGGCAAGATCCTGTGGCGTGAGGAGTATATCCTCAACGCCCGAATCGCGAATTTTCCAAAGCCCTATGTTGCGTTCATGGATGGCATTGTGATGGGGGGCGGTGTCGGCCTGTCAGCTCACGGCAGTCATCGCGTCGTTACCGAGCGCACCAAACTCGCGATGCCGGAAGTCGGTCTCGGTTTCTTCCCCGACGTCGGCGGCACCTGGCTGCTGTCGCGCTCGCCGGGTGAGATCGGCACCTATTTCGGATTGACGGGCCGGACCATGAACGGTCCTGACGCGATATATGCCCGCTTTGCCGATGCGGTGGTGCCCTCGAGTAAACTAGCTGCGCTGCGCGAGGCGCTACTCGAACTTCGCCCCGCCGTGAGCTCTGCCGAGGTGAATAGCACCATCGGTGGTTTTGCAACCGGCGAAACCGCCGGGCCTGTGGCTGGGATCCAGCCGCAAATCGATCGCTGGTTTGCCCATGAGCGGATGCAGGGTATCGTCGCCGAGTTGCAGCGGGATGGTTCGGAGCTGGCGCAATCGACCCTGAAGACGTTGAACGAGAAGTCGCCGCGCGGCATGGTGGTCGCCTTGAAACTGTTGCGGCTCGCGCGGAGGTCGTCGTCACTGCAGGAGTGTCTGGTACGCGAATATCGCGCCGCGCTGCAAGTGTTCGCCAGCGACGATTTTCGCGAAGGCGTGCGCGCTGCGGTGATCGACAAGGATCGTAGTCCACGTTGGTCGCCGCCGCGGATCGAGGATGTGACGACGGAGATGGTTGCGCCGTACTTCGCCGAAATCGGCGCTGACGAATTGGTTTTCCACTAGCAAACAGGATCTCCTTAAGCGGAGGGAATTTGGACCATGACAAGCATCGCATTCATCGGCCTTGGCAACATGGGCGGGCCGATGGCGGCCAACCTGGTCAAGGCCGGCCGCAAGGTGACGGCCTTCGATCTGGTGGAGGCCTCGCGCAATCAGGCGAAGGCCGACGGTGCCGGGATCGCCGACAGCGCGGCAAGCGCGGTAAAGGGAGCGGAGGTTGTCGTCACGATGCTGCCGGCGGGCAAGCATGTGCTTTCGGTCTGGTCTGAGATTTTGCCCGCAATGGCCAAGGGATCGCTGATCATTGACTGCTCTACCATCGATGTCGAAAGCGCCAAGCAGGCCCATGCACTTGCGGCAAACCATGGCATCGCCTCTGTCGATGCGCCGGTCTCGGGCGGCACAGGCGGCGCCAAAGCCGGCACGCTGACATTCATGTGCGGCGGCGAGGGCAAGGCATTCGAGGCAGCGAAGCCGGTTCTGGAAAAGATGGGCAAGAAGATCGTGCATTGCGGAGGCGCGGGCGCAGGCCAGGCGGCTAAAATTTGCAACAACATGATCCTCGGCGTTTCCATGATCGCCGTCAGCGAGGCTTTTGCGCTCGCCGAGAAGCTCGGGCTCTCGCATCAGGCGCTGTTTGAGGTCGCCTCGACCTCATCAGGACAATGCTGGTCGCTGACATCCTATTGTCCGGTGCCGGGTCCGGTGCCGACCTCGCCGGCAAACAACGACTACAAACCGGGCTTTGCCTCTGCCCTGATGGTGAAAGACCTCACGTTGGCGCAAGACGCGGCCAAAGCCGCTGGTGCCGCGACGCCGCTTGGCAAGCACGCGCAGGAAATCTACAAGGACTTCGATGCCGCGGGAAATGGCGGCGTCGATTTCTCCGGGATCATCCGGCATGTCCGCGATCTCTCGCGAACATGATGCATCGCCGATGACAACTTTCCAGGAAGCACGCACATTCCTCCTCAAGCATCGGATGGATTACGAGAAGGCCGTGGCGGACTTTCGCTGGCCCGATCCGGTGCCGTTCAACTGGGCGCTGGACTGGTTCGACGCGGAGCTGGCGCGTAATCCCGAAAGCAAGGACCGCGCGGCGCTGTGGATCGTTGACGCTGCCAGCAAAAAAGAGGCGAAGCTTTCGTTCGACACGTTATCGCGCCGCTCCAACCGGGTCGCCAATTTCCTGCGCGCGCAGGGCCTGAAACGGGGCGACCATTTGCTGCTGTTGCTCGGTAATGTCCTCCCGCTCTGGGAGACAATGCTGGCCGCCATGAAGCTCGGAGTGGTCGTTATTCCCGCGACCACTCTGTTGACGCCGGCCGAACTGCGCGACCGGCTCGATCGCGGCCGCGCAAAAGCAGTAGTTGCCTCGCAGGACCAGGTCGCGAAATTCGAAAGTCTCGGGGGCGAGCAACTCATTCGCATTGTCGTCAACGCGTCCGCCAACGAGAACGGTTGGCTGAGTTACGAGCAAGCTGCCGACTTTCCTGAAGTCTTCACGCCGGACGGACCGACCAAACCCGATGATCCGTTGCTGCTGTATTTCACTTCCGGAACAACGGCAAAACCGAAATTGGTGCGCCATAGCCAGCGTAGCTACCCGGTCGGCGGACTTTCGACGATGTACTGGCTTGGGCTGCAGCCGGGCGACGTTCATTTGAACATTTCCTCGGCGGGCTGGGCTAAGCATGCCTGGAGCTGCTTCTTTGCGCCGTGGAATGCCGGCGCCACTGTCTTCGTGATCAATCAACCGCGTTTCGATGCCAAGGGCTTGCTCGCGACTGTGGGCCGATGTGGCGTCACCACGATGTGTGCGCCGCCGACGGTGTGGCGCCTGTTCATTCAGGAGAAGCTCGCGAGCTTCAAGGTATCGCTGCGCGAGGTCTGCGGCGCCGGCGAGCCGCTTAATCCCGAGGTGATCGATCAGGTGCGCGCGGCATGGGGCCTGATCATCCGCGACGGTTACGGCCAGACCGAAACCACCGCATTGGCTGGCAATTCGCCCGGCCAGAAAGTGAAGGTCGGATCCATGGGGCGTCCGTTGCCCGGTTACCGCGTGCAGATCACCGATATCGACGGACACGTTACCAAAGAGGGCGAGGTCACCTTGTTGCTCGGTGCCGAGCGTCCCGCCGGTTTGATGCAGGGGTATCAAGGCGAGGACGGCAGATTAAGCGGCGCCAATGGCGAGCGCTATCGAAGCGGCGATGTGGTCTTTGCGGACGCCGACGGATACCTGACGTTTGTCGGCCGCTCCGATGACGTTTTCAAATCGTCCGACTACCGCATCAGCCCGTTCGAACTTGAGAGCATCTTGCTCGAACATGTATCGGTTGTGGAAGCCGCGGTCGTTCCCACCCCCGATCCGATCCGCCTTGCCATCCCGAAGGCCTATGTCTTGCTGGCGGCTGGTGCGGAGCGCTCGGGCCAAACCGCGCTGTCGATTTTCCAGTACCTGCACGCGCGGCTGGCACCATTCAAGCGCATCCGCCGGATCGAGTTCGTGACCGAGTTGCCAAAGACGATTTCCGGAAAAATACGCCGTGTTCAGTTGCGCCGCCTGGAACACGATAACGTTCGTGACGACCCCTTGCGCGGCGCCGAATTTCGCGAAGAGGATTTCCCGGACCTGCAAGAAGGTGCAGTCGGCCGTGTGATGGAGCTTGATGAATGAATGAAGTCTGGAAAAAGCCGCCAATTTCGCTCGAGGCCTACCAGAAAATGGTGGGCCAGGAAGTCGGCGTCTCGTCATGGCATCTGGTCAATCAAAGCCGGATCAATCTCTTTGCCGATGTGATCGAGGATCATCAATTCATCCACGTCGATCCCGAGCGCGCCAAGCGCGAGACCTCGTTTGGCACGACCGTCGCCCACGGCTTCCTGACAATGTCGCTGCTGAGCATCATGTCGTACGAGGTGATGCCCGTCATCGAAGGCACCACGATGGGAGTGAATTACGGGTTCGAGAAGCTGCGCTTTATCTCGCCGGTGCGCGCGGGTTCACGTGTCCGCGGCCGCTTTACGCTGGCGGAAGCGAAACTGCGGAAACCCACAGAATTGCAATCGCGCACCAATGTGAGCGTGGAAATCGAGGGCGAGGAAAAACCCGCGCTTGTGGCCGACTGGATCGGCCTGATCTATTTTGCTTAAGGGCTGGGAACTGCAATCATGACAATCAGGTTTGACGGACGCGTCGCTATCGTCACCGGCGCGGGCAATGGTCTTGGGCGCGCGCATGCGCTGGGGCTGGCCAGCCGCGGCGCGAAGGTCGTCGTCAACGATTTCGGCGGCGCCCGCGACGGCAGCGGCGGTTCGCTGACCCCTGCGGAAAACGTCGTCGAGGAAATTCGCAAATCCGGTGGCGTGGCGATGGCCGATGGCGCCGATGTTTCCAATTTCGAGCAGGTCAAAGCCATGGTGGCGCGTGCGACCAGCGAATGGGGAAGCGTCGATCTGCTGTGCGCCAATGCCGGCATCCTGCGCGATAAATCCTTTGCCAAGATGGAAATTGCTGATTTCACCAAAGTGCTCGATGTACATCTGATGGGTACATTCTATTGCTGCAAGGCAGTTTGGGATGGCATGCGCGAGCGAAATTATGGCCGCATCGTCGTGACGACCTCATCATCGGGCCTGTTCGGAAATTTCGGACAGGTCAATTACGGCGCGGCCAAGACCGCGATGGTCGGGCTGATGAACGTGCTCGCCGAGGAAGGCCGCAAGAACAACATCCGCGTTAACACCATCTCGCCGACAGCGGCGACGCGGATGACGGAAGAATTGCTTCCTCCGCAGGCGCTGTCGTTGATGAATCCGGAAGCGATCACGCCGGCGGTGCTTTATCTGCTGGGCGAGGACGCGCCGACCCGAACCATCATGGGGGCCGGCGCGGGTTCGTTTGCGGTGATCAGGATCATGGAAACCGAAGGGATTAATCTGCCGCGATCCGACTGGACGCCCGAAGCGATATCGGCCCATTTTGCTGAGATCAGTGACATGTCGAGCGCGAAAGCGTTGGAAGGCGCTTTTCAGCAGACCCAGAAATATGTGGCGCAGGCGGCGGCGAGGGCAGGCATCAAGCTCTGAGGGACCTCATTGTCTCCTGCACTGAAGAGTGACGTCGCCGTCATCGGCGCGGGTCCTGCCGGACTGATGGCCGCCGAAGTGCTCGCGAATGCCGGCACAGCCGTCACCGTCTATGATGCTATGGCCTCCGCCGGCCGCAAGTTTCTGATGGCCGGACGTGGCGGGCTCAATCTGACGCACAGCGAGCCGCTGCCTGAATTTCTGACGCGATACCGCGAAGCGATGCCACGACTCACCGCGGCGATCACAGCATTTCTGCCGGAAGCACTGCGCGCATGGAGCGAAGGCCTGGGCCAGTCGACATTCGTCGGCTCCAGCGGCCGGGTTTTCCCGAATGCGTTCAAGGCTTCGCCGCTGCTGCGCGCGTGGCTACGGCGGCTCGATTCCAAGAGCGTGCAATTCGCGATGCGACACCGCTGGACCGGCTGGGATGGCGATGGCCGCTTGATCTTTCAAACACCCAACGGACAACGCCTCGTCAATGCGCGTGCGACCGTGCTGGCGCTTGGCGGCGCAAGCTGGCCACGGCTGGGGTCCGACGGCACGTGGGTGGACGCGCTTACCGCGCGCGGCGTGAGGATAGCGCCGCTTCGACCCGCCAACTGCGGCTTCACCGTCGGCTGGTCGGCCATCTTCCGCGACCGCTTCGAAGGCCAACCCCTAAAAGGGGCAGCGTTGTCGTTTGGCGCGCGCACGGTGCGAGGCGAAGCCATGATCACTCGCGTGGGCATCGAAGGCGGCGCGGTGTATGCGCTCTCGGCGGAGTTGCGCGAGGCCATCGCCGCTTTCGGCCGGGCGACACTTCGGATTGCATTGCGGCCCGATTTGGAAGTCAACGACCTGATCGCCCGGGTATCGGCGCCAAAACGAAAACAGTCATTCTCGAACTGGCTGCGCAAGGCGGTGCAGCTTTCTCCGGTTGCGATCGGTCTTCTGCAGGAGGCGGCGATTGCCTCCGGCGTGTCGTTGACATCGCTGTCACCCCCTGGTCTCGCCGATCTAATTAACGCAGTGCCAATCCAGCTCAATGGCACGACCCCGATCGCGCGCGCGATCTCGAGCGCGGGCGGAATTTCGTTCAGCGAAATCAAAGACGATTTCATGATCCGCCGCTTGCCCGGCGTGTTCGCCGCCGGCGAGATGCTCGACTGGGAGGCGCCGACCGGCGGCTATCTGCTGCAAGCCTGTTTCGCCACTGGAGCGGCCGCCGGGATGGGTGCGTTGAAGTGGCTTACCCGCTAGTTAACGGCGGCGAAGCCCCGGAAACCTGACCTCATCCTGAGAGGAGGCGCGAAGCGAGGCGTCTAAGCGCGCGCCGAATTGGCCGCGTGGTTCGAGACGCACGGCGTTGCCGTGCTCCTCACCACGAGGGTTTAAGACTTCAAGCCGAGGACTCAGGACCTCATCCTGAGGAGCTTGCAAAGCAAGCGTCTCGAAGGATGAAGGCGCGCATGAAACTCGCGGCCATCCTTCGAGACGCGCGCAAAAGCGCGCTCCTCCAGCGATAACGGCATAGCCGTTACGCAGGGCTGAGGCCTAGATACATCGGCGTGTGTCGGCGTGCGGTGGTCGTTATCGCAGCTTGCCGCGCGCTGCGACTGGCAAGGTGCCGATGATTTCCTCGCCGCGCACCATCACCACCTCGTCCATCATGTTGACGACCACGCAGACATGGTTCGGTACGATCCGCACCACGTCCCCTACATTGGGCCGGGTATTGCTGCGGGTGAGATCGAGGAAGCCGTGTTCCTCGGCGAAACGCGCAATTTTGGCTTCGGGGTGTTCGAGGATCAAACCGTATCCGTCGAGCCCGCCGCCGGGATCAGAGGTTAGCGTTTTCGAGCCGGCGTCGAGAATTCCGCGATCGGCTCCGGCGCGGCTCACCACGGTTGAGTAGATGCTCAGGGCACAATCATTCCAGGTCGCGACGCCGGCGACGACCTGCATCCGGTCATTGTAGATATAAGTGCCCGGCCGGTGCTCGGTGGCGCCCTTGAGCTTGCCGACATTTTTCAGGTTCGGCGTCCCGCCGGTCGAGACCATCGCGGCATCAAGCCCATGCGCGCGCACCCCTGCAAGCGCTTCGTCATAAAACTTCTGCGCCTCAGCCCAGCCGCTCTCGGTCGGGTAAAGCATGAAGCCGCCAAAGATCAGTCCTTTTGAAGCGGCGATCTCGCGCGCGAGCGCAACCGCTTCAGCCGGGGTCTCAACGCCAGCGCGCTTGCGCCCGGTATCGCACTCGACCACGACCGAGAGCGGCCGGCCCGATGCCGCCGCGGCTTGGGGCAGGCCCGCGATCACTATCGGATTGTCCGCGGCGACGGTCATGTTGGCTTTGGCCTGCAACGCGCCCAGGCGGGCCATTTTTTCCTCGCCGATCAGGTTGTAGCTGATCAGGATATCGTCGATCCCAGCGTCGGCCATCACCTCGGCTTCGCCGAGCTTCTGGCAGGTGATGCCTCTCGCGCCGGCTTCAATCTGAAGCTTCGCCAGCATCGGGCTCTTGTGGGTCTTGATATGCGGTCTGTTGGCGAGCCCGGCGGCATCGCAAGCTGCCTGGATCCGCGAGATGTTGCGCTCCACACGGTCCATGTCGATGACAGCCGCCGGCGTGCCGTATTCGCGTGCGATCCTGGCGGCGAGGGGTGTAGTCATCATCACTCCGGATCAGGCCTGTTCGATTTCTTCCCGCAACACTTCAAGCTCCAGCCACTTGTCTTCGACTTCGTGCAATTCTTGTTGTGCTTTCGTAAGCGCATCAGAGGCTTGATCGAATTTCTTGCGATTCTTCTGGAACAGATCGGGGTCGTCAAGATGGCGTTGCTGCTTGGCAATCTCGGCCTGCAGCTTGGCAATCCTTTTTGGCAGCGTTTCTAGGGCATGCTTTTCGTTGAAATTGAGCCGGCGCTTTGGGGATGAGGGCAAGCTGAGCTTCGCTTCTTTTGTTTCTTCTCGCGTATCTTCCGTCGACCCGGCCGTCACGGCTTCGCGTTTCAGGTCGGCGCCGCGCTGCGCCAGCATATCGGTATAGCCGCCCGCATATTCGATCCAGCGGCCGTCACCTTCCGGGGCGATCACCGAGGTCACCACGCGATCGAGGAAGTCGCGGTCATGGCTGATCAGGATCACGGTTCCTTCATAGTCGCCGAGCATCTCCTCGAGCACATCGAGCGTTTCCAGATCGAGATCATTGGTCGGCTCGTCCAGCACCAACAGGTTGGAGGGCTTGGCCAACGCCCGCGCCAACATCAGGCGGCCG
>Ga0209474_10000543_pt1 | contig 41134 bp, 39 predicted proteins | sample GraSoiAngelo_145_FD_185902 | JGI IMG/M metagenome (GOLD analysis project Ga0209474, IMG submission 185902) | Grasslands soil microbial communities from the Angelo Coastal Reserve, California, USA - 14_1009_05_20cm (SPAdes) (version 2) | ecosystem: Environmental > Terrestrial > Soil > Grasslands...
CTCCTCAGTAATCGCGCCTGCGAAGGCTGAAGAAATAGAAGACCTGGTTGGTCACCGTCGGCGTCAGCGCCACCTCGAAGACCGAGTCGGCGCGGCGCGACACGTCCTCCGGATCGGTCAGGTCGGCGACCCGCTCGTAGATGCGGCCGAGCTGTGGATGGCGGCCCTGGCGCGTCACGTTCTCGCTGCCGTAGCGGAAGGGGTGCGTGCTGGCGATGGAGATGAGAGTGCCGGCCTCGCGCAGGCGGCGCAGCGTCAGCCGCACTCCGGCGTGCGCGTCGCAGCTCGACAGCGTCACGCTGCTCGGGCTTTCGGGACTCGACAGCGTCACCTCCTGCGGGCGCTCGATGCCCGGCTCGCGCGGCAGGCACACCGAGCCGTCGAACTGGCCAAACGGCGCTTCGGCGCGCAGCCGCGAGAGGGCCTCGCATGCCTCCTGCGCGCAGCGATCGAGCTTCTGCACCCACTCGTCGCTGAACCCGAACGGCGGAGGAAACTCCAGCCTGCGGCTGTCCGGCGACGCGGGAGCCGCCAGGTCGGGGCGGTGCAGGCCGAACAGCTTGCGGACGGAGGCGGCCACCTCGTCGGGGCATTTGCCGCTCCGGACCGCACAGAGCCGCTCCTTCACCGCATGGCGGTCGAGCGCCTCGCGGTACACGGTGCGCAGCCGCCTGCGGACCTCGCGTGCCGTCAACAGATGGCTGCCGCAGATCAGCGGCTGCGGCAAAAGCTCGAGGATCCGCGTTCCGCCTTCGACGAAGACCTTGTAGCCGACGACGGAGGCGGCCCGCTGCTGGATGTTCTCCGCGTCGAGCACCTTGCAGAGGAGCTGGGAAGTGCGGGCCAGCACGGCGCGCGCCAGCTCGTCGTGCTCGTGACGCGGGTCGGCGGCGTCGAAGATTTCCTCCAGGCGCTCGGCGATGGGCCCCAGCTCCTTGTCCTCCAGCCCCGAAAAGAGCGCCGTGACGTCCGGTTGCGGCGCCTCGCAAAGCAAATCGCCGGACTGGCGCAAGGACCGTCGCGCGGCGGCGATGTCGGAGGCGCGCGCGATGCGCAATCGCCGCTCGTCGCCACCGAGCAGCCTGGCGACGATGGCGGCATCCTCGTCCGCGTTACGCACCGGTGCCGCGCCGGCGGACCCGATGCAGCGCCTTCCGCGGATGGGAGGCGCCCAGTCGCGGATCCGCAGCGCCGCCGGTTTGGAGACGCCGGGAATCGGCAGCGGAGCGCCGGGCCGCGGGTTCACCCACTCGAGGCGCGCCTGCGCGTCGTCCAGATCGCGAATGGCCGGCAGCGCGGAGAGCCGCTGTTGCAGGGCGGTGGCGTCCGTCGCGAGCGCGACGGCGACCCACCTCGCCGCGGTGGGCTTGTCGGCAGGTGGCAGCGCCGCGAGCTGCGCCGCGGCGTCGAGGTGCAGTGCGCTGGCCCGCAGCCTGCCGGCGTTGCCTGGGCGGAGCGACGAAGGCCAGCCGGCCCGTCGCGCCGAGGTGGCGATGGCGCCTTCCATCGCCGCGGTCGCAGCCTCCCAGGAGCGGAAGACGCCTGGGGCGTCTGGGATGCCCACGTCCTTGCCGTAGAGGAGCGCACGAGCGGCATCGAGCTGGCCCAAAGCCGACTGTACGCCGCGCAGGGCGGGATCGAGGGCGACACCGCAACGCCGCGCCTCCGCCGATAGCGATGCCGAAAAGTCGCGCAGCGCTGCTCCGGGACGGGTGGCCGGCTCCTGCGACTGCGCCGCGAACGCCGCGTCGATTTCGGACGCGTCCTGGAGGGCGCGCGCGAAGAAGGCGTCGAGCGCCTCCGGTCCGCCGAAAAGCCCCGTCAGCTCGACGTCCACGCGGCAGGCCTTGCAGTCCCGCCGCGGCCAGCCGTCGCCAGCGCGCCTCGGCCTCGCCAGGACGACGGTGAGCGATTTCTGGCCGGCTCCCGGTTGCACGTCCAGCACCTTGTCGAACTCCGGTTTGTCATCCGTCGCGAGCTCCAGCGCGGCGGCGAACCGCGGCTTTCGCACCAGGATGCGCAGCTTCCCCAGCGCCGGCGGAATGTCGTCGATGGTGACCCGCAGGTCGCCGAGCTCGCCCTCGGGCGGGACCTGCACCTCCTGCGAGATGAGCACGCTCTCGCAGCGCAGCCCCTGCGCGGGGTGGGGGGAGATGACGGAGCTGCGCACGGACTGCAGCGGAATCGAGGAACATCCGCTGGCGGCGAAGAGGAGGAGGAACAGCAGCGCGACCACCACCGCGGCGAGCGGGGCGCGGCGCCGCAGGCGCCAGTGCGCCGTCCAGGGATGCACGCGCGGCTCCAGGGCAAGTCGCCCGATCGTCCGAAGCCAGCCGACGCGCACGAGCCCGTCGTCCGGCGCGGGCAAAGGTCTCGCCACCACGATGGGCGCATGCGCGCTCATTGCTGCCCGAGAAGCTCCGAAGCCTCGAAGATGCGCTGCAGGTCGGCAGGCAAGAGCAATCCGGCGCTGCCGGCGCGATCGGCGAACTCCGGCGTGAAGGGTCGCGCCCTTTCCGGGAAGCCTCGCGCGGAGAGCCGCGCTTCCAGGCTTCGGGCGGAGAAATCCGTCCGCTCGGCGCTGTCGCGGCGGCGGTTGTGCGCGCGCTCCACCGCCGAGTACAGGGCGAGGGGGTGCACCCCGGGATGCAGCGACGAGAGTGCGTCGACGTCGAGACCGATCGGCGTCTCCTCGTCGCGGCCGCCGGCGAGATCGTCGAGCACCGCCGCCTCGGCGACCGCGAGCTGCTGATCGAACAGCCGCGTCTGGCTCGGGTCGATCGATGCCCGGAACGAGGCGCGCTCCAGCGGGTCCGACAGCTGCGCGAGCGCGACGAGGAAGTCCACGTCGAACTCGCGCACCGCCCATAGCTCGCTCCCCCTGGAAACCAGGGGGATCCGCAGCCGCGAGAGCGCGTCGAGGTACTCCGTGCGCCGCTCCCGGCGTCCGCGCTGCGCCGGAGCGAGGATGAGGATGGGATGCGGACGGTCGCGCCAGCCTTCGGGCATCGCCTCCAGCGCCTGCGCGGTCAGCTCGATGAAGATGTCCTCCTCGAGGGGCTTCGCGAGCAGGATGTGGCGGACGAGCAACAGGCGTTCGACGTGTCCGAAGAGCCAGGGCAAGAGGACCTCGCGCTCCAACCGGCGCAGCCCGTCGAAGTCGATCAGGCCCAGCCACGGCCCGGGCACCCATTCCAGCGCGGGCCTGCCGCGGACTCGCGTGCCGGGACCGGGAGCTCCCGCCGCCGTGCAGGCTCCCGCCGTCACCGAAAGCATGCGTGTCCAGGTCGCTGCCACGTCGAGGGAGACCATCGAAACCTCGTGCGATGTCGTACGTTCGAGCAAGCAAAAAAATCCGAGCCGAGCGTCAGAGGAGGGAAAGAAGCTGGCGGAAGCCTCCCATGTGTCCGTACTTCCTCATGTTTCGGAAGAGCGCGCCGAGCTCCTCGGGCGACGCCGGAGGCGCCGAATCCGCCCCGAGCAGGGCGAGCCCGCCTGGCCGTGCCCGGGCAGAAGCGGCGATGCGCGCGCAGAGGCCGGAAGCATCCATCAGAGCGACTCGAGCCTTGGCCGCCGCCGCCACGAATGCCGGCAACTGCGCCGGCTCCAGGGCCCAATGCGGCGGCAGGGACGCGCAAAGGCGCCGCAGATCTCCGCGCAGGTCCTCGGGCCGGGCGAGGAAGAGCCGCAGCGCGGCGTGCCGGCATGCCGCGGGATTGCGCGCCCACGCCGGGCTGAGCACGTGCAGCACCAGCGTGATGGCGACCTGCGCCGTGAGGACCGGCTGCGGGCGGGCGGTGGCGTGAAGGAGCGCGAACCAGTCGGTCTGGGGGATCCGCGAGAGCTCGCCGGACGTGACGAGCTGGGGCCGGAGGCAGGCATCGACGCAGTGCCAGGCGAGCGCGAAGGCCGCGTCCGAGAGCAGCGCTTCGCAATCGGACACCACCTGCTCCGGCGTCAGCGAGGGCGCGAGCTCGTCGTCGTCCGGCGAGCCCGGATCGACCTCGTGCGCGGCCTCGTCCTCCAGCGTCACCGCGATGGCGGAGACGGCGAACCCGGGCAGCGCCTCGAAGTCGACGAGCCAGCGCGACAGCTCGAGCCAGAGCGTGCGCTCCACCTCGACGGGCGCGGCGCCGCTCTCCGTCAGGCGCAGCCGATGCCGGCCGAGCATCTGATCGACCCACGGGCGCAGCCGCGGCGCCCTTCCGAAGAGCGCTTCCCAGCGATCCACGAGCTCGGTCCCATCAGCGGTGCCGGAAGGCTCGGGCCAGATCGGATCGAGGCTCGCCCGGCGCACGTCAGGTCCTCTCCAGAAGCTCGCGGCCGTTTTCTTCCAGCCAGCGGGCGAGATCCGGCAGGCGGGTACGCGCATCTTCCAGCATCCGCTCCGCCTCGCCGTTCTCCAGGTCCACGCCCAGCCGCTGCAGGGCGAAGGAAACGTCGCGCGCGGAGGTTCCACCGAGCGTTCCACGGGCCAGCGCGGACACCGCCTCGAGCAGCTCGCCGCGCGGAACGTCCGACGACGCGCCGGCGCTGAGCAACCGGATCGCCAGATCGTCGGTGCGATCGGGCAACCATTCCGGCGATCCGAATCCCGCGTCCGCCAACGGAGCGGAGAGCCCGCCCGATGGCCCGCCGCGGCTGCGGCGCTCGCTCGCGGCATGGGCCAGCAGCGTGAAGAAGCAGAGGCCCGCCATCTCCGGCGTCAAGGTCTGCTCCGCTTGCGGCAAGAGCCGTCCCGCGCGGTCCACCCAGGGCCAGAACCGCGCGCCCGGTCCGGAAGCGAACCGGGCGAGAAGGGCGCGGGCGTGATCCGTGGTCCGCCGTTCGGCCCGGTTCCGGTTCAGACGCTTGCGTGCGTTGCCCGCGGCGGCCTGGAGCAAGCTGGGCAGATACGCGCCGCGAGCGGCGCCGGATCCCGAGCGGCTGGAGCGTCCCGTCGGGTGCGGCATCCAGAGCCGGTCCTGCACCAGCGCCCACGACGCGTCGTGGGGGTGATCCGCGTGCCGGAACGCCGCGTATGCGGCCTGGGCGATCTTCAGCACCCGAACCACGAACGCCGCGAAGGGCTCTACGCGCAACGTCCTCTGGGCGACCCCGTGCAGTACCTGACGCAGCGTGGCGCGCGGCGTGCGCGATCCGAGCAGGCGCTGCGCGGCGGACTCCAGCTCGGAGATTGCCCGCAGCATGGCCCAGGTGAGGTCGAATCCTTCCGTCCTGCCCAAGGCCATCGCAGCCTCGGCGAGCCATTCGCGCGTGGCCAGGGGCACTGTCGCGCGAGGGTCCGCGCACAAGCGCCAGGAGGCCGGGTCCATCGCCAGCGCGATCGCGCGATCGGCCTTCGGGCCCATCCGCGCCCGCAGGGCGGGCGGAAACAGCAGCGCCGCGTCGAGGTCGCTGCGGCGCCTTCCCCGGGTCGGGGCGCGGACGAACCAGGAAGCGAGCGAGACGCCCGAGGCGTGCTCTGGGTCGCGCGCGTCGAACGCGAGGCGGAGGCACGATTCGAGCTGCGGAAGTGGCTGCATCGACCCCGTGTTCCCGCGTTCGGGTGTTTACGTGACCGCGCCCGCGGGTTTGCGGTCACGAGGAAGGCCCGCTAGGACATACGATCGGGACTGCCGGAGAATTCAACATGAGAGTGGGGGACAGCGCAGCAGAACTTCTCGGGGCAGCCGCAGATTCCGGCTTGCGCTGCGGGGGCTTCCTGGTGGTCTGGCTCGACGATAGGCCTTCGGTGCGGCCCGTCGCAGGCGATCGCCGTCTCGCGCCGGGCGTGCCGGATGCCGTCCTCGACGCCCTCACCGAAGCGCCAGCGCTGTTGTCCGCCGCCCTCCAGCTCCGCACGCCCCAAAGGCCATGGGACCGCGTGGAGGTGGCCGTCGTCCCCGGCCCGCGCACGGAAGGCGAGGCGGTCTCCTTCGGCTCGGGATGCATCCGCCTCTCCATCGGCGAGGAAGCCTCGCCGGCCGACGCCAAGGCGATCGCGCGCCACGAAGCGCTGCATCTGCTACTGGCGGCAACGCTGCGGGGAGGGGAGAAGTGGTGCGATCCGGAGTTGGCGTTTGCTGACTGGATCGTGCGGGGTATCGAGGCGCGCGCGGTTCCCGGAGTTCCCCGGTTCCGCACTCCGCTCCCAGGGGTGCTCGATCCGCTCCCCGTGACCCGGCTCGAGGTGCAGGGCCACCTGCAGACGCTCCCGCGCGAGTCGGCGGCGCGCCTCTTCTTCGGAGAGAGCCTGTATACCGCGTTGCGCGAGGTCACCGGGCCGACCGACTCCGTCGAGCAGCAGCAGCTCTGGCTGGTGGAGGCCGCGCTGGGGTCGTACTTCCTCGATGCGGCGGGCCGCCTTTGGACGCAGGATGCGGACGCGCTGCGGCCCATCCTCCTCGACGACTGGTTGATGGACTACGAGCAGTACGCGCGCGGCCTGGCCAATCCGCCGCGGGGGGCGGGCCATTTCTGGCGCCTGTGGGAAGCCGGCTGGAGCCGCGACCCGGTCGTGCGCCTCTCGGTGGCGGCGCAGGCGCTGCAGCGCGACGATCACTGCGTCTTCGCCGAAGGCTCGCCACCGCACGACGCGGTGGTGTGGAAGAACCGCGGGCGTGTGCGCTTGCCATTGGTGTCGTGCGAGGCAGGTCCGCGGCCGCCTCCGCTCCAGGGATTCCGGTCCGTGCTTCGCGCCGCGGACAGCGCCGACGCGGTGCTGGCGATGGCCGCCGTCGAATCCGCGAGCCGCGGCGCGGAGTCGTTCGAGGCCCGCGCTCTCTGGCCGCGGATCCTCTCCAGGCTGCTCGCAGGGCAATTCCGTTGGCCGGACGTCTCACCCGCCGCCGTACCGGCCGTGCAAGTGATCGATGAGGACGCGCTTGCGCCGTGGGCGGATGCGGCCGCCGCGCTCAGGGCAGTCCTCGGAGAGAAGGCTTCGTGGGTCCCGAGCGTGCTCCCGCCGCAGTCGAAGGCCGCGCTGGCGCGGTCAGCGGCTCCGCCAGCCTCGATCCTTTTGGTGCACGGCGGCGCGCCGTCGCCAGGGTCTCTCCTGGCCGCGCGCGAGCTTGCCGCGCGCATCCCCGTCCGCGGGTCCGTCTTCTCCACAGACCTGAACGGGGGCGCCGCGTACGAGCAGCTTCCGGATCTCGAGGCGCCGCTCGACCCTCGTTACCGCGAGGAGACCTGGACCGCCGGCGCGGTACTACCCTCGCGGGTCGAAGATCTACCCCGGCTTGCCGACGACGCGACGCGCGACGGGCGGCTGACCACGCCGCTCTCGCATCTGCTTTCGATCACAGCGGTCGGGCTCGAGGAATGCCATTATCCGCGCGCGCCCGCTGCCGCGCTTCCCGCAGCGCCTGGCTGAAGCGCAGCGCGTACGACGCGGTGGAGGCAGGGATCGGCACGGTCCGCAGATCCGCAGCCTGCGCGAACGCCTGCGGGGCCTTGCCCCAGTTGTAGGCCAGTGCGGCGAAGGTCTCCCGATCGAGAGGTCCCCGCCATCCCGCGGCGCGGAGCACGCGGTTCGCTCCCGCCCTCGCGAAGCGCGCATCCCAGCGCCGCCAGGCCGCCTTGTAGATCCGGGCGGCGGCGATCGCGTTGATGCGCGGATCCCAGAGGAGCAGGGGCGAGTCCAGGCTGAAGACTCCCGCCCACCACGGCATCACCTGGAACGGACCGACCTCACACGCCCGGCCCAATGCCGGCTGGAGCGCGGTCTCGGTCATGCCCAGCGCCTCGAGCACGTGCGGATCGACGCCCTCCTCGTGGGCCACCTCGTGCACGAGCGCGCGAAGCCATTCCCTCAGCCGCGGATCGTCGGGCCCCTGCGGCCCGCTGTTCGCGGCGCAAGGAGAGGAAACGGCGGCGGCGCCGGCCCGCGGGGCGAGGGCCAGCGCCGCAACCACGAGGACGGTTCTCACCGGTATGGATCGGCAGCGGGCGTCACGCTGCGGCGGGCGACGGAGACGGCCGGCGCCACGGGGGAGGGCAACGATCGCAGCGTTCCCTGCCCGTCCTGTTGCGTCGCTACCTCGGTGGCGAGCCGGGCCGCGGCCCGCTGGGTCACCGCGCCCATCACCCGTGCGCGCAGCGCGAGCAGACCGGCCTTGCGGCGCAGGGAGTACAGGCTCAGTCCGCCATCGGGTCCTCCCGCTTCCAGCGTGCCTTTGACGAGGGCGGAGATTTCATCCTGCAGCGCCTTGTCCGCGGGGTCGCCCTGCTGGCAGCTGTCGGGGGAGAGGAAGCAGGCGGAATTCGTCAGCCGCTCGTCGCGGTCGGCGACGCGGATCTGCTCCTCCGCCTCCCGCGCCAGGCCGCCGGTGACTGCTCCTTCCGGGCCGGATGCTTCGGCACCGTCCGCGTCCATCGAGTCCACGTCGCGCAGGACGCCCTCGTAGATCGCCCGCGCCTGGTCGAGGTCCTTCTTGTACGCGGCGAGGAACTTCGCGTGCGCGGCCTGCGCCACGCGGCCGTGCGGTCCGTTCTGGGCTACCTCGTTCTTCCAGCCCTGGTAGAGCCGGCGCGTGGCCTCGCTGCGTTCGACGCCCGCAGCCTGCCCCAGCTTGACCCAGGCGCGGCTCACGCGGAGCGCGGGGCTGTCCTCGGTCTCCGCCCACTTGCCGTCCGCGGGCTGTACCGCCGGCAACGGGATGGGCGGCAAGGGATAGGTCACGGATTCCGAGGCCTTGATCGGCTTGAACTCTTTGTCGGCCGCTCTCGCCGGGATGGCGGCGGCAAGGGCGAGAAGGAGAAGGGCGCGGTTCATGTGCGTCTCCAGTCGGATGGGCATCGGTCAGGGGCTGCCGCCGTTGCCGGCGCGGAGGACGGGGGCGAGCGTCTGCAGGATCTGCTCCTGGTCAGACGGCGGCGGAGGTTTCTGCGCCATCTGCATGGCGGCGATCTGCGTGCGTGCGGCGCCGAGCTGCTTCTGCAGATCGTCGATCTGCTTGCGGTAGGAGGCCACTTGCGCCTGCGCCGCCTTCGTGCGGCCCAGCTCGCGATCGAGCTCGGCGCGCGCGACCATGGCGACGTTCTTCGCGGCGGCGACGGCTCCGCCGAGCACGTTCGGGCTCTCCGGCGCCTTCGCAGCGGGGGAGGCCTTCGCAGCAGGAGCGGTCGCTTTCGCCGCTTCGGTGGCAATCGCCGGCTTCGTCTCGCCGATGGCCGCCGCGGTGGTGAGCGCGGCGGGGCGCGCGTCGGCCGCCGCCGGCGCGCGCCGCGCCACCCAGAGCAGCGCGACGACCAGCGCCGCGCCGGCCACGGCCCACGGCCAGGTGCGCCGCGGCGGCGAGCTTTCGATGGGCGGGAACTCGGGTCGCTCGTTCGACATGGGATCTCCTTTCAGGGGTTGTGCGCGACGGTGCGGACCGCCTGCACGCCGCGGAGGAAGGCGTCGTTGATCGCGTCGGCGGTATTGGGCGCCGTCTCGCCGGCGAGGAAGGTCACCGGAGGCGCGTCGTTCGCGTGCAGCACCCAGACGATGAGGAAGCCGCGCGAGCCGGGATCGACCGGAGTGCGGAGCGGTGCCGTCATCTTGGGGCAGCGGTCGCGGAGAAAGCGCACGGCTTCGGCGGCGGCTCGCCCAGCTTCCGGCGCCTTGTCGGCGGCGAGCAGCGCGTAGGCGTCGCGCAGCTTCTGCTTGCCGTCGCCGCAGGCGTCGGAAGATCCCTGCTTGGGCGCGGTGAGCGCGCCGCAGCCCTGCAGGACGGCGTCGACGTTGCCGCTGGAGCGCAGCGCGGAATGGGTGACGCGCCTGCCGGCGGTGCAGGCCCGCTCGATCAGCCGCGGCGACCCGAAGTACACGCCGGCGCGGAAGAGCGGCAGCGCCATCGCCGAGGCCAGCACTTGACTCGACGCGCCGATGATCTCGTCGAGACCGGCCGCGGTCATCCTGCTGCCGAGGTCGCGGTCCTGCTCGCGGCGCCGGATGTAGTTGTACGCGCTCTGGTCGCTGTCGATGGGTCCGACGGGGGCGATCTGCGGGCCGTGCGTCGCGTCGAGACCCTTCTCCCAGTCTCGCTCCGTCGTCAGCGTCTGCGCCTCCTCGTGGGCGCAGCCGAGGAGCGCCGCCAGCGAGAGGATCAGGATGTTCTTGTGCATCGGAGGTCCTCCTGGTTCGCGAAAGCAAAAAATCCGGTTGGCGTCATCGAAGCGACAGCTCCGGCAAGGGAGATCCGGCGACGCCGTCGAGCAGCGCTCCGCCGTGTTCGGGTCCGTAGACGGGCCAGGCGATCTCGAGCACCGCGCCCAGCCGCCGCCGCCACGCTTCTTCCAGCTCGACGAGGAACCGGCCGGCCCGCGCCAGGGCATCTTCGCGGCGCGCCGCCGCGCGCGCGGTCCGGTGGGTGGTCTCGACCCGCAGCGGCGGGCGCAGCCACCCTCCGGGAAGGCGCAGCGCCGGAATTCCCTGGAGCCTTGCGCGGCCCAGCGAGTACGGCGCCAGCGCCGGCGGACCGAGCGACATCAGCGGCCGATCGTACTCGGCGCAGAGGGCGACCACGGGCCCATCACCGCGGGCGACGAGCGCTCCGTCTTCAGTCCGCATCGCCGCGTTGCCGACGAGAACAGTAAGAAAGAACAGGTCTGGCGACCAGCCCAACGCGGAAGCGCGGGCGGGCTGGATCCGCAGCGGGAGCGACATCACGGGGCTGGTGCGTTCTTCGGGACCGGACCTGCGCTGATCGCGCAGCAGCGCCAGCATCTCGTCTGCGCTCACGCCGCGACTCCCCGCTGCAGCGTCTCGGCGAGGAGCTCGTGCGTGCGCGCCGCGTCGGCCTGCGCCCGCCGCGCCTGCGCCTCGGTCACCGCCAGCAGCGACTTCAGCGTATGGAGCAGCACTTCGTCCGGGTCGCCGCCCCGCGCGTCGCTGCCTTCCTCGTCGAGGCGCCGCGCGAAGAGGACGATCACGGGGCCGAGCAGCATCGGGAAGGTGCCGCCCACCATCAGGAAATAGGCGTAGCTGATCTCACGGTACGCGCGGGCCATGGTCTGCGCGAGCACGTCGGCTCCGGCCTGGATCCCCATTGCGTCGCCCAGCGCGCCCATCCCCAGCGCGCCGACCAGTGTGCTCATTCCAAGGCCAAGGCCCGGTCCGAGCAGCATCATCGTCATCGCCACCGGGCGCACTTGCTTCTGCCAGATCTCCGCCCGCCGTGCGGCGCGGATGCGCCGGGCGTCCTTGGACATCCTGGCCGCGACGCGATCGGCCTGCGCACGAAGCGCCTGCGAGACGACCCAGGCGAGGATGGCGATCTGGATGAGATTGATCAGAAGCAGCAACGGCGCGCCGCCGTAGGTGTCGACGGAGTACTGCCAGAACCGGGCGAAGAGCCCCATCGCGGCCTCCCTTTCCGCGCTGGCAAGCAAAAAAACTCCCGATGGGCGGTAACGGATCTGTTGGCCGGGTTTTTTGCTGGCGCGGCATGCGCATCGCGGTGTTCGCCACCGTGCTGATGCTCGCCGCGCCCGCGGATCCGGCGCCGCGCGCTCCCTGGCTGCTCTTTCCCATCGACGTCCGCCGCTTCGATCGGGTCTCCTCGCCGTTCGGCTTGCGCCGGCTGGGTGGACACCGCCGGCTGCATCGGGGAGTCGACCTGGTCGCGCCGCCGGGCTCGTGGGTGGTGGCGGCGCGCGAGGGAAGGGTGACCGACGCGGGCCGCGCGCGCGCCTGCGGCTGGTACGTGACCGTGCAGCACGAGAACGGGTGGCGCACGGTGTATTGCCACCTGCGATCCGATCCGCGGCAGCGCGGCATCTCCGAGGGCGTGTACGTGCCGGCGATGGGCATCGTCGGCGAGGTCGGCAGCACCGGGCACTCCACGGGCCCGCATCTGCACTTCTCGCTGCTCGACTACCGCGGCGAAGCCCGGGATCCGCTGCCCGCGCTGTACACGCCGGAGGAGACGCTCCGGGTGCTCAAGCGGATGGGACTGGCGAAATGACCGCTCTCGCTCCCGCCGTTCGCGCTGCCATCTCCCGCATCTCGCGCCATGGCGCCGCCGCCGGTGTCGCGGGCGCCCTTGCCGCCTGCTCCGTGGCAGCGCTCGTATCTCCGCTTGCGCTCGCGGGCGGCGAACGCGCGCAAAAGGCCGCGGCGGTCTTCGCGGCCGACCTTGCCCAGTACCGGGCGACGCAACCCGACGTCCGCTCCGCGTCGCTCGTCGCCTCCGCTGCGGCCGGGTACGAGGACCGCGGCTTCTTTCGCCGTCCGCGGTGGATGCCTCCGCTGAGCCCGTCCGGACTGGCCCGCGCCATCGTCCGGAACGTGCGCGGCATTCCGCAAGGCGGCTCGACCATCCCGCAGCAGCTCGCCAAGCTCTATCTGCGCGGTGCGGAGCGCGCCGGGCTTCTCGACAAGCTCTCCGAGGGGCTGTTCGCGACCTGGCTCGTGCGCCAGGCGGAGCCCGACGAGATCGCGGGGCTCTATCTCAACCTGAGCGCCGGCACGTCGATGGGAACGGTGCGGCGGCCGGCCGACGGCCTTCACCGGCTCTCGCTGGCGCTCTTCGGGCTGCCGCTGCGCCGGCTCTCGCGCGAGGACCAGGTCGTTCTCGGCGCGTCGCCGAGGGGAGTGCAGTGGCTGCGCGAGCACCCGACGCTCTCGGCGCGACGCATCGCATCGACCCGGGAGTGGCTGATCTCGCAGAAGCTCTGGGACGCCTCGGCCCAGTCCTATCTGGACGGAGCGGACATCGACCCGGCGGCGGCGTTCCGATTCGTGGAAGGGTGGACGGAGCGGGTCGCGAGCGGCGAGGCGCCTTCGGCCGACCTCGACCTCGTGGCCGCCATCGACCGGTTCCGCGAAGGGCTCTCGGCGACGTTGCAAGCGGAGTTTCCCGGGACCGCGGTCCGCACCGCCTTCGCCGCGCTGGGATCGGACGGCGCGGTTCTGGCCCGCTCCGGCGCGGAAGCGGCGCTCATGGCCGTCAACTACGGCTCGGTGGCGAAGCTCGAAGCGCTGGATCTGGCGGTCGAGGCCTTCGGCCCGGGCGCCGTCCGCGAGCTGACGCTTCCGCCCGGCGGTTGCGTGCGGTGGATCTGGTCGACGAAGGAGCTGCGCCGCTCGCACCCGTCGCGCTACTGCCCGAACGACGTCGCGCCGGCCACGCGCCCGATGGCGCTCGACGAGGCCGTCGCGCGCTCGATCAACTCGCTGACTGCGCGGCACGCGATGATGCTGCCGGCCCTGCTCGCGCAGCGCCGACCCGATCTGCTCGGACAGATGGTTGCCGGGATCTCCGCCGACGAACGCGCATCGCTCGACTCGCCGGCCGATCGCGCGCTCGCGGGCGATCTGCTGGCGCAGCTCGGCGAGACGATTCCCCCCGACGCCGTCGCTCCGGAGCTGTCGTACAGCGCCGCCGGGGTGGCCCTGTTCCGCTATCTTCGCGACCGCCGCGAAAGAGCTGGTCTTCCCGCGGACCGGCTGCCGGAGGATCCGACGTCGCTTCTGGGGAACTCGTCGCGCGCGACCGCCGAGCAGATCGGCGGCTATCTGCACCGCAAGCTCTTCGCCAACGACGGGACCTGCGCCCTGAGCGATACCGGAGCGCTCCTTGCCCTGCGCCGCCGCGAAGGCACGCTGCGATGGCTGGCGGCGCGGTGGCCGAAGATCGTCTTCAGCGGCAAGACGGGGTCGTCGCCGCATGACGACTCGGCGCTCGCGGCCATCGGCCTCTGCCTCGACGCGCGGCCGGTGGTCCTCGTCGCCGCGCTGCGCCCGCTGCAGCCACCGCTTCCGGATGGCCTGCAGGGCTCGGTATTGCTGCGCGGGATCGACGCCTATCTGCGGGAGCTCGCCCGGCTCGATCGGCGTCCGGGCTCGGCGGTCTTGCCGGCCTGGGCGGAGCAGGAGACCCCAGTCGCACTGGAGGCAAAGCCATGATCCGGAGTGGAAGGACCGGCGGATTCGATGAGATGGAAGCACTGATCTACCGGCTCTTCGCCGAGAAGCAGTTCGCCCTCGCGCTGCTGGCGCTGGTGATGGTGGCGCAGCTTCTTTCGGCGCAGTTCCTGCTGCTCCGGCTGACGCCGCCGTCGCAGCAGGCCCGCGCAGCGCCCTCCAGCTCGCACCGTCTCGACGTGAAATGCGACGCGGGAGCGGCGCGGACGCTGGCGGGCGAGGCGATGAGCCGGGAGACGGCTCGAGGCAAGGTCGTGGTCATGCACCTCGGCGCTTCCGAAGAATCCTGTCTCGCGCAGGTGACTTCTTCGGGCGCCGCCGAGCTGGTGGTGGGGATGAGCGCGGATGCACAGCCTGGCCGCCATTGACGACGTCGAGCCGCCGCGGCTGGCCCGCGCGGTCTCCCTGCAGGCGCTGGCGCTCGCAGGCGCGGCGCTGATCGCGGCGCTGCCGTGGCCCCGCCGGGAAAGGGCCCCGGCGCCGCCGCCGGAGCCGAAGAAAGAGGAGCGCCGCATCCGCGTCGTGCAGCTTCCCCGTCCTCCACCGGCGCCCAGGCTCGAAACGGCGCAGCCCCGTCCGCAGCCGCCCGCGGCGAAGCCTTTGACCGCTCCGCCTCGTGCGACTCCTGCGCCAGCGCCCGCGCAAGCCCCCCCGCTCGCGCGAATCGCGGCGGACTCCACCGCCATGCACGGCGTGCGCATGCGCGTGCTCGTGCCCCGCAATCCCGGCGAGCTCGCCGCGCACCTGCGCAACGCCGGCGGCTGCCTGGTCGTCTCGCGCCTCGCGGGCGAGGGCGCCGAGGTCCTTTCCGTCCTGGCGCTGGACGGACAGCGCGTGGTGGAGATGTCCGGACCGCCGTGCGCCGGCGTGCCGCGGCTGGTGCGCGATCCGGCCCTCAACGCCGCGCTCGGAGATCCGCTCGGGCGAGCCCGCGCCGCTTCGCCGGGCGACGACGTGGTCCTTCAGGTGCTGCTGAGCCCGGGCCTGCACGATACGGCCCGCGCGGCGCTGCGCGCCCGCTTCGGTCCGGTTTCGGAAGAGGAGATGGGGCGGCGCGCGGCGGAGACCGGATACGAGCTGACGTGTTTCGCGGAGCCCGGGGGGCTCCTGCGATGTGAGTGAACGTTTTTTTGGGAGGTGCCGTATGAAGCCGCTCGTCGCATCGCTGTTTGCCGCCGGCATTGCGCTCGGTGTCCATGCCGCGCAGGGCGAAGAAACCATCGCAGTCCTCGACCTGCGATCGCGCGCCCATCCTGTCGTCGCCGCCGAGGTATCCGACCGCGTTCGCGAGACAGTCCGGCGGATGCTGCCCGCCGCCCGCATCGTCGACCGCGAGAGCGACGGCGACTTCGTGCTCACCGGCAAGGTGTCCCACGGCGGGCTCGGCTATCGCGCCTGGCTGGAGCTGCGCGACCGGAACGGCGAAGTGCTGAAGAAGGCGTCGGCGACGGCGAGCAGCCGCAGGGAGCTCGTCGAGGCCGCCGAAGTGGCCACCGCCGACATCCTCCGGGCGCGGCAGGAAGCGTCCGGAGCGTTCGCCATCTCACTGCCGGCGGTCCCGGCGCCTTCGGAGCCCGCGCAGGATGGGCTGAACCTCGACGCGGACTCCGGCGTCCTGGTGGCTTACGACCGGGCGCGCAGGATCGAGACGCACGGCAGGGACTCTCCGGAGGATGCGGCGGCAGCCTGGCGGCGCGTGGCGGACATGCCCGGCCAGAATCCGTTCCGCGAGATGGCCATCTCGCGCGCGCAGCAGTGGGAGGCCTATGCCGCGGGCCGCCGCGCGGTCGACGGTCAGCTCGCCCGCGATATCGCGCGGCTCCGGCGGGTCTTGCCGCTCGGGTCGCTGACGGATTCGGCGAAGATCGAGCTGCTGGTGCGGTTCGCGGCCTTGCACGGCTTCGACAAGGTTTCGCCCCTCGTCGCGCTGCTGCCTTCGGCGGCGCTGCGCGAGCGCGCCGAGCTGTCGCTGGACTGCGAGGTGAGGGAGGCGCACGCGTGTCTGCAGCTCGCCCGCATTGCCGACGCGGCCAAGGACGCAAAGGAGGCGCAGGAATTCCTCGATCGCGCCTGCGCCGCCGGCGGCGCGGATGCCTGCGCCGAGGCGGGCGATCGCTGGCTTTCCGGTGACGCGCGGGACCCCGCTCGCGCCATTTCCGCGCTGCAGCGCGGCTGCGACTCGTCGAATGCCGCGGCGTGCGTCCGCCTCGCGCGCGCGTACGAGGAAGGCGACGGGACTGCGCCCAATGCCAAGGCGGGCACCGACCTGCGCGAGAAGGCCTGCGCCGCCGGAGACGGGAAGAGCTGCAGGCGGCTCGCCGGCGTGAGCGACGAGCCCGGCCACATCGCCGATCTCTTGCGGAAGGGATGCGACGGAGGCGACAGCATGTCCTGCGCGCTGGCGAGCCGGGAGCCGGCCATCGTGCAGCGGCAGCTCCAGGAAGCGGCGGCGGCAGCGACGAAGGCCCCACCGACGGTGAAGCCTGCCAAGGCGGCGGACACGGCGCCCGCGAAGCCACCGTTGCCCTCTTCGCCGAAGACGGAGATCGAGCCACCGCCGCGCGACCGCACCGCGGTCGGCGTCTCGATGATCGCGTTCGGAGCCGTTGCCGGAGCAGCCGCACTGATGGTGAGCACCGACGGCGACAGCCGCCGGAGCTCGCGATCGGGAAGAGATCTCACCGCCGGGTCGGAAACGTCGGCGATCTCGGGGCGCACCGTGCTGGGCGTCGCGATCGGGGGCGCGGCGCTGATCTCGACGGTGGCCGGCCTCGCGGTGTTGTTCTCGAAGCCGGACGCGCCGGACGGAACGAAGGTGGCGGTCGGCGTCTCGCCCGGAGGCGTCGCCGTGGCCGGGCGCTTCCCCTGAGCGAAACGACGCGCCGCATCGAGACGGCGCGGAGTCGAAGCGCTATCCTGCCCGACCCTTGCCGGAGGATCCCATGACCCGCACCGCGACGTTCGTCGCGCTCGTCCTCGTCTCGTCGCTGTCGTTTTCCGCCCAGGCCTGGAACCGACTCCAGGCAACGCGGTTCGCGACGCTGCCTCCAGGAACCGCGCATCCGGAAGGGATTGCGATCGACAGCGCCGGCAACGTCTACGTCGCGGACTTCGACGTGAATCGCGCGGCCGGACCGGGCCAGGTCGTGGTCTTCGACGATTCCGGGCGCCTGCTCCGTGTGGTCGACGTGGCGGGCTCGAGCAATCTCCTGCTCGGTCTCGACTTCCACCGATTCGGCTCGCGGGCATCCGACGTGGAGCTGCTCGTGATCGACTTCGGCGCGAAGAACGTCCTTCGCGTCGATCCGGTGACCGGCGCCTCGACGATCTTCACGACCATCCCCGGCGGTGCCGCTGCGGGCCCGAATGCGCTGACGTTCGATCCCGCCGGCAACGTCTACATCTCCGACTCGTTCCAGGGCATCATCTGGCAGACGGCGCCGACGGGGGGAGCCGCCACCGTGTGGACGCAGAGCCCGCTGCTGACGACGATCGGGGTGCCACCCTTCGGCGCCAACGGGCTCGCGTTCAACCGGAGCCACACCGTGCTGTTCGTCGCCAATACCGGGAACGACACGATCGTGAAGATTCCGGTGGCGACGCGGACCGCGGAGGTCTTCACGAACAGCATCAACGGCGCAGACGGCCTGGCCATCGACGAGCACGACAACATCTGGGTGTGCGCGAACCAGGCGGACGAGATCGTCGTCGTCGACCAGAGCGGGCGCGCCATCGCCAAGCTCGGCGACTTCGACGGCCTCTCGCAGGACGGCGCGCCGGTCGGGCTGCTATTTCCGGCGAGCCTCGTGTTCCGTGGCGGGTTCGTCTACGTGACCAACCTCTCCCTCGATCTCCGACTCTTCGGGTTCAACGCGGTGGACTCGCAGTGGGCCGCCGCCGTCCAGCGGCATACGGTGGCGCGGCTGCCGATGCACCTGCCGCCCATCCGCGGGCTGCGCTGAGTTTGTCGCAAGCCCTTCAGGGACTGCGCGTCGTCGAGCTGGGGACGTTGATCGCCGGCCCGTTCGCCGGGCGCATCCTGGCGGACTTCGGGGCGGACGTGATCAAGGTGGAGCCGCCCGCGAGCGGCGATCCGCTGCGGAACTGGCGCAAGCTGCACCAGGGAACGTCGCTGTGGTGGCTCACGCAGGCGCGCAACAAGCGGTCGGTAGCGGCGGATCTAAAAACGAAGGAAGGGCAGGAGATCGTTTGCGCGCTCGCGCGGCGTGCCGACGTGGTCATCGAGAATTTCCGTCCCGGGACGTTGGAGAAGTGGGGTCTCGGCTACGAGGAGCTGTCGCGCGACAATCCCGGCCTCGTCCTGGTTCGCCTCTCTGGATACGGACAGACCGGACCCTACCGCGATCGGCCGGGGTTCGGCGCCACCGGCGAGGCGATGGGCGGCCTGCGCTATTTGACCGGACATCCCGACCGGCCGCCGGCGCGGACCGGGGTGAGCCTGGGCGATTCGCTGGCGGCGCTGTATGGGGTGATCGGCGCCCTGATCGCGCTGCAGCAACGTCAGGCCAACGGTGGCAAGGGACAGATCGTCGACGTCGCCCTCTACGAGGCGGTCTTCAGCATGCTGGAGAGCACTCTTCCGGAGTACGCCATGACCGGCTACGTGCGTGAGAGGAGCGGCGGCGCTTTGCCAGGGATCACTCCGTCGAACACGTATCGCTGCAAGGACGGAGCCTGGGTGGTCATCGGCGGAAATGCGGACAGCATCTTCAGGCGGCTGATGCGCGCGATGGGCCGCGACGATCTCGCCTCCGATCCCTCCCTCGCCGACAACGCCGGCAGGACGGCGCGCGCCGCCGAGCTGGACGCGGCCATCGAGGCCTGGACGTCCGGATTGCCACTCCCCGAAGTCCTGGCGAAACTGCAGGCGGCGGAGGTGCCGGGCGGGCGCATCTACAGCGTCGCCGACATCGTCCAGGACGCGCATTACCGGGCTCGCGAGATGATCAAGAGGGCGCACCTGCCCGGCGGGGAGGAAGTGCTCTTGCCGGGTATCGTTCCGAAGCTGTCCGCGACGCCCGGCGAGACGCGTTGGCTCGGGCCGCGGCTCGGCGAGCACACCGCCGAGGTGCTGCGCGAGCTCGGATATGACGAGGGCAGGCAGCGCGAGCTGCGCGCCAAAGGAGTCATCGCATGACGAGCATCCTCATCCGCTTCGCTCTTGCCGCGGTGCTCTGCCTCGCGGCGCGCAGCTCCGCGGCCGCGCCCGCCTTGGAGAAGCAGAACGTCAAGATCGCCGTGGGCGGAAAGACGCTCTTCTACTATCTGCCTCTCACGCTGGCCGACCGCCTCGGCTACTTCAAGGACGAGGGCCTGGAGGTCGAGATCGTCGACTTCGCGGGCGGCGCGAAATCCCTCCAGGCGTTGATCGGCGGCAGCGCGGACTTCGTCTCCGGCGCTTTCGAGCACACCATCAACATGCACGCGCGGGGGATTCCCGCCGTCGGAATCGCGCTGCAGTCGCGGTATGCCTCCATCGCGCTCGGTCTCTCGAAGGCTCGCGCAGCAGGCTACAAGTCCCCGAAGGACCTCAAGGGGCTGAAGATCGGCGTCACCGCTCCCGGGTCGAGCACGAACTTCTTCGTCAACGCGCTGCTGGCGGGCGAAGGCCTCAAGCCCGACGACGTCGCGATCATCGGCGTCGGCGCTTCGTCAAACGCCGTGGCGGCCATGAAGAAAGGGGAGATCGACGGCATCTCCAACCTCGATCCGGTGATCACCAAGCTGGAGCGCGACCGGGACATCGTGATCGTGGCCGATACCCGCACCGCGGAAGGAATGAAGAAGTACTACGGCGGGGAGTACGCGGCGAGCTGCATCTATTCGACGAAGGAGTTCGTCGACAAGAACCCGAACACGGTGCAGGCAGTCGCGCGCGCGATGGTGCGGGCGCTGGCGTTCGCGCACAAATCGTCGGTCGACCAGCTCCTCGCGGTCGTTCCGGCGGAGTACTACGCGGGCGACAAGGATACGTACAAGGATGCGCTGGCGAAGAGCATCGACGGCTACTCCACCGACGGCCGCTTCTCGCTGGCCGGCGCGCAGAACGTCTACAAGGTGCTGAAGCTCTTCGAGCCTTCGGTGATGTCGTCCACGGTGGACGTCTCGAAGACGTTCGACAACCGCTTCGTGGACGCCGCGGCGAAGAGGTGAGCGCGAGCGAGGCGCGCGCCCCGGCGCTCGCGCTGGAACGGATCACCTGCATCTTCCCGGCGACCGACCGCATCGCGCCGCCTTACACGGCGGTCCGCGAGCTGTCGCTGCAGGTCGCGCCCGGCGAGTTCGTCTCCATCGTGGGACCCACGGGCTGCGGGAAGTCGACGCTGCTCAACGTGGCGGCGGGCCTGCTCGCACCCTCCGCGGGAATCGTCCGCGTCGCCGGCGAGCCGCTGCGGGGATTGAACCGCCGGGCCGGCTACCTGTTCCAGGCGGAAGCGCTCCTGCCCTGGCGGAGCGCACGAGAGAACGTGGCCGCGGGGCTCCAGTTCCGCGGCATCGAGCGCCGCCACGCCTTGCAAAGGGCCGACGAGTGGCTCGGGCGCGTCGGCCTCGCGGGCTTCGGCGACCACTATCCGCATCAGCTCTCCGGCGGTATGCGCAGGCGCGTCGCGCTGGCGCAGACATTGATCCTCGATCCCGCCATCGTGCTGATGGACGAGCCATTCAGCGCCCTCGACGTGCAGACACGGCAGCTGATGGAAAACGAGCTGCTCGATCTCTGGTCCGCCGATCGCAAGTCGGTGGTGTTCATCACGCACGACCTCGAAGAGGCGATCTCGCTCTCAGATCGGGTGGTCGTGCTCTCCGCCGGCCCTGCGACGCGGGCCATCGGCGAGTTCGTCATCGGTCTCGCGAGGCCCCGCGACGTGGCCGAAGTCCGGCTCACCCGGGGTTTTCTCGAGCTGCACCGCGAGATCTGGGAGCTGCTCAAGGCGGAGGTGCTGAAGGGCCATGCGCAGATCCAGCGCGCATAGGGTCCGGCTGCTCGTCGGCCGCGTCCTTCTCCTCGGGGGGTTCTTCCTCGTCTGGCACGTGCTCACGCAGACCGGCGTGCTTCCGCGGTTCTTCTTCGGGACTCCGGTGACGGTGCTGGGAAACGCGGCGCGCTGGTTCACCTCCGGCAAGATCTACCGGCATCTCGGGATCACGCTGATCGAAACCGTGCTTGCCTTCGGCCTCGGCACCGCGCTCGGTCTGGTGGTGGGCCTCTGGCTGGCGCTTGCGCCCACCGCATCCGCTTTGCTCGAGCCCTACATCAAGGCGGCGAACGCGATGCCTCGGGTGATCCTCGCGCCGATTTTCGCGGTGTGGTTCGGGCTGGGCATCCTCTCCAAGGTGGCGCTGGGCGTCACGCTGGTGTTCTTCATCGTCTTCTTCAACGTCTATCAGGGCGTGAAAGAGGTGAGCCCCGTCGTGCTCGCGAACGCGCGAATGCTCGGCGCGAGCCGCCGGCAGCTCTTGCGTCACGTGTATCTTCCTTCGGCGACGAGCTGGGTCTTCTCCAGCCTGCACACCAGCGTCGGCATGGCGTTCGTCGGCGCGGTCGTCGGCGAGTACCTGGGCTCATCCGCCGGCGTCGGCTACCTGATCCTCCAGGCCGAAGGAGCGTTCGACATCAATACGGTGTTTGCCGGCATCCTCGTCCTCACCGCCTTTGCGCTGCTGCTCGACGCGATCGTCACCCTGCTCGAGCAGCGGCTCCTCCGGTGGCGGCCCGCGGAGACGACCACCGAGACGCGCTGAACGGACGCTGCACGACGCAAGCGTCGGTACCCTGCACGCCCCACGACGGGCCGAGGGTCGGGCGCACCCCCTGTCAAGGCTTGTACCCGCGGGTCCGACCTACCGACCTTTTGAAGCGGGAGGCCGCTCATGGAGAACGCCTTGACCCATCGAGTCATCATGGATCGGCGAGTTCTGGAAGCGGCGCCGGAGTACGTGAAGCAGGAAGCGCGCCTGCGTTTCGAGGAGATCGCCGAAGGCGTCGGCGGCATCGCAGCCGACAGCGCCTTCTGGCGGTCGGTCCGCGTCAGCCGCCTCTGCTTGGTGGTAGGCGACTGGTCGTTCTTCTACGTCCTCGATGACGAGACGCTCCGCGTCACGGAAGTGCGCCGAAAGTAGGCGGGCCCGCCGGTTGCACGATTTTCCACAGGTGGCCACCATTTGGTGGCACTACAGAATTTTACTGACAATTGGTCAGGCGAGTGACGTATTCGGTCCACCTCGGGGTCAATCTGGAGGGGCTCCCGGAAGACGTGCGTCTGGAGATTGGCCGTACGATGCAGCAGATCGCCGACGCGGTGACGACCATCCCGCCGTCGAGCGCGTTCTGGTCGTCGATGAAGAATTCGCTGCTGCAGATCGACGTGCGCCGCTACCGCGTCGTCTACCGCATCGATACGACTCGCCGCGTCATCATCGTCGTCGAGCTGTCCCAGCCGCGCTAATTGGTTCCGTCGACGCAGCCGCGGACGAACCCCTTGGCCGGATCGCTGTAGCCGCGGTTGCCGTCGTAGCCGCTGTTCGACCAGTTGCCCTGGACCTTCCACTGCGAGCGGTTGGTGAAGGTCAACAGCTGCGCGCCGAAGGTCCACGCGCACTTGTCGGAGTTCTCGGCGCCGTTTGCGTCGTACCAGGCGTTCAGATGCGGGTCGGTGAGCGCCTCGGAGAGCTCATGGCCGCTGACGTTGGCCAGCGCCGCGACCCCCTGCGAGTACGAAGTGGCCGGAGATTCCGGATCGCAGCCCGGGTCGCCGTCCAGATCGAAGAAGAACGCGAACTGCACGCTCACGCCATTGCAGGTTCCCGCGCTGTGCCATGCGCAGAAGCCAGCGTGTCCGCGCGGCAGGTCGGTGTAGACGGGGTAATACCCGTTGGCCACGGGCGTCGGGATCATCTTGCAGACCTCGGCGAGGATGGGGCCGGTCTTGTTGCCGTTCCGCGGAGCCGCGCTCAGGTCCGTCAGGCCGGCGTTGACGGAGAAGCTCGTCCCGACGTGTGCGCCGCCCGACTGCGTGTACTCGGTGTTCGTCGACTCGTAGCTGGAGCTGCTCATTCCCTTATAGAAGGTGTCGACCCAACCCTTCTTGTTCTGTCCGTCGCTGGACCAGCCGGTGCCCCAGAAGATGGGAGTCACTGCCGCGGCGCCGCCGGACTGCTGCGTGAGCACCGGACCGCCGTGGTAGAGCAGGTCGGGCGAACCGCCGCCATGCGCCTTCGCCTGTCCGCGCGCCCAATGGATTCCCGCCATCGGCGGCTCGGGCTGACCGCGATCCGCCCTGTTTTCCAGATTGGACGTCGTGGTGTCGATCGACTCGGTGCCGCCGCAAGCCGCGACTGCGGCCAGGAAGACCACTGCGAGACGCTTCATTGTTTTTTTCCCCTCGATGCGAATGGCCGGCTGGCCGGGTGCGCGGACTACGACACGCTTGCGCGGCGATGCGCATCGGCCATTCGTCCGTTGCCCGTACCCTCATCGTCGTGCAGGGCGCCACTCCCGCAGAGGTCAACGCGAGGCAGCCGCGACAGCCTCGCGGTAGATGATCACGTCGACGTCGGAGATGGCCACGAGCCCGCTGCCGACCATCTGATCCAGGTACGGCAACGCCTTCTCGATCTTCTCCGCCGCATCCACGACCACCACCGTGATTGGCTCGTCGCCGGATCGGAAGACGGCCTGGCGATGGATGCGGCCGGTTGCGCCGTAGCCCTCGAGCCCGCGGTAGACCGTCGCTCCAGCGAGGTCGAGCTGGTGAAAGCGTTTCACCAGCGCGAGATGCAGCGGCTCGCCCTCCCAGGTGTCGTTCGCGCCGATGTGGACGCGAAGCATCTTGGCCTTGCCGGTGAGCTTCTGGTGTGGCACGCGCGCGGCCTCCCCCCTCGACGAGCGCGGCCTCGCCTTGATGACCTGCATGTCCTGGACCGCGATCAGACCGTCCTCGACGACGAGATCGAGATCGGGCAGGGCGCGGTCGATTTTCTCCGCGTCGTCGATCGCCTCGATGGTGATCGGCAGATCCGGCATCACCTCCGGGGTCAGGTCCTCGTGGACCTTTCCGGAGTGCCCGAATCCGACGATTCCCTTGGTGGCCGTCGTCCCGGCGAGCCCGTGCTTCCGGCACACGTCCACCACCTCGCGCCACAGCGGCTTGTGGTGCCACCGCTGGTTCTCTCCCACGTAGACGACGAGCCGTTTCGCGGGCCGCTGCTCCATGCTTCCTCCGCGACTGCTATTTCCGATGCCGCACGCGATAGATCGCGCCGTTCTGTTCGTCGGACACGAGCAGGGCGCCGTCGGGCATCTGCAGTACGTAAGCCGGCCGTCCCCAGAACTTGTTGCCGGCGGCGTCCAGGAATCCGGTCATGAACGGTGTCACCTGCGCATTCCTGCCGTCCGCATCGACCTTCACGGTCACGACGTCGTACCCGAAGAGGCGCGTGCGGTTCCAGGAACCCTTGCGCGCGACGAAGATGAGGTTGCGGTACGCCGGCGGAAACATCCCTCCGGTGTAGAAGAGCATGCCGAGCGCCGTGGCGTGCGGGCCGAGGAGCGCGACGGGGAGCGTCACTCCCTTGCACGGATCCTTCCGCTTGATCTGAGCGTCGGGCATGCCCTTCGCATGGCAGTACGGAAATCCGAAGTCGAGACCCGGCTTGGAGACGCGGTTCAGCTCGTCCTCGGGACCTTCCTCTCCCATCCAGTCGCGGCCGTTGTCGGTGAACCACAGCTCGTGCGTTTGCGGGTGCCAGTCGAATCCGAGCGAATTGCGGATCCCGCGCGCGATCACCTCCATTCCCGAACCATCCGCGTTGTACCGCCGGATCTGCGCGTACTCCTGCGGTGGCTCGCAGATGTTGCAGGGCGCGCCGAAGGGCACGTACAGCTTCTTGTCGGGACCGAAGGCGATGTACTTCCAGTTGTGGTGCTGCAGCGGCGGGAAGGCGAACCGGGCCGTGAGGTCGACGGGCTGGACGTCGGGCTTGTCCTCGATGCCGTCGTACCGCAGCATCTTGTCGATCGCCGCCACGTACAGCGATCCGTCGGCAAAGGCGACGCCGGCGGGCTGGGTCAACTTCTCGGCGACGATCCGCACCGTCCTCCTCTCGCCCAGGTCGCTGACCTCGTAGACGCGGCCGATCGACCGGGTGCCGACGTAGATCTTCCCCTTCGCGCCGCGGGCCATCGCCCTTCCGCCTGGCAGGCCGTGCGCCCACAGCTCCACCTCGAATCCCGAAGGCACCTTGATCCGATCGAGCGGGATTTCCTCCGGCGGCGTCTCCGTCATCTTCGGCGGATGAGGAGCCTGCTTCGAGTCGGCCATCTCCGGCGGCCTTCCCTGCAAGTACGCCGGCGGAGGCTGCTGATTCTGCTGCGCCTGAGCGGAGACGGCGAGAAAGAGACCCGCGACGAGGAATTTGTTCATGGCGGCATGCCCCGCCCGGATACTACTCCTGCACGCAGGCGTGGGCGGCGTTGGACCACTGTTCCTGGATCTGCCACTTCGCGCCCGCCAGCGAGACGCAGTGGTCGAACACGGCGTTGCACTTGTCGCCGATCTCGTTGCCCGGCCCGGTCCAGGCGTTTCCGAAGGGGTCGGTGATCGCCTCCATCAGCTCGTGCGCGAGGTAGTTCACCACCGATTGCGTCAGCGACGAATGGGTGTTGCACCCGAGGCTCCGGAGTGAATTGCAGAAGACGTAGTTCGTCGGGCTGGGCATGAACGCGTAGAGGACCTTGGTGTCGTCGCACGTCGTCCAGCTGTGGAAGGCGCACACGTTCAGTCCGGGCGGAACGCTCGGGGTGAAGACGAAATACATGCCGAGCGGGTCCGGCTTCTGCCCTTGCGCGGCGATCTGGCCGCAGACCTCTTGATTCAGCTCGGAGGATCCTGCCGCCCCGTCCGGTGGGGTCGAAGTGTCGACAAGGCTCGAAGTGAAGCTGACCGTCGCCTTGGCGCCGCGCAGATACTGGTCCGCGATGGCCAGATAGGACGATCCGCCGATGGTCCCGAGGAACGACTCGACGGCGTCCTTCTCGTCGGACGGAAACGAGGTGGGATTGCCCCACCAGATTGCGTAGGCGTGGATGGCCGCGGCAACCGGACCTCCGCCGTCGCGCAGGTTCAAGGAGACGGTAATCGTCGCGACGTCCGACGCCGTCGGGTCCGCATTGCTGGTCGCGACGACGTGGAAGACACCTTCGGCGACGGGCGCGCTGTAGCGGGCGGGAGAGACGCTCTGATCGATCGCGCCACCCGCCGGACTTTCGCGGATCGACCAGGTCACCGAACGATCGGCGGCGCCCGTGACGTCGACCTCGATCGAGGTGACGTCGCCCGGGCCGAGGAAAATCGAGTTGGACCGGATCTTCACGGTGACCGTCGTGCTACGGGCGACGGTGATGACGGCGACGGCCTGGAGCGACGGGTCCGCGACGCTTTGCGCGGTGACATGGAAGGTGCCTTCGGACGGCGGCGCCGTCCAGAACCCGGTTGCCCGGTCGACCGTACCGGCGTCGGCGGAGTACTGGACGCGCCCGTCGGTCATGCCACTGACGGTGGCCTGGAACTGGACGTTCCCGCCCGGGGCGACCCTTGCCGTCTGCGGGGAGATGGCGATCGATCGCGGCGCCGCAACGACCGTTGCGACGGCGACGGCGGTGCGGGTGGGGTCGGCGTGGCTCGTCGCCACGATGTGGAAGGTCCCGGCGATCTGCGGCGCGACATAGATTCCGGCCGCATTCACGGTGCCGCCGCCGGTCTCTTGCAACGACCACGTCACGAGGCTGTCGTCCGTGCCGGTAACGGTGGCTGCCAACGCCTGCGCACCGCCCGTTTGCACGGTGAAGGCTGCCGGCGAGATCGAGACCGCGATCGCCGACTGCAGCGACACTTCCACCGTCGCAGTGGCCGTCTTGCCCGGATCGGCATGGGCGGCCGCGACGACACGGAAAGTGCCGGCGGCCTTTGGCGCGGTGAAGAGCCCGGCGCTGTCCACGGTTCCGCCGTCCGGCGCCGACCAGGTGACGGCGCCGTCGGCGCTGCCCGTGATCGTGGCACGGAAGCGGGCGGTGGCTCCCGCCACGAGAGTCACTCGCGCTGGTTCGATGGAAACGGAAATCGCCGGCGCGCCCGTCGTGACGGTGATCTCCGCCTCGGCGATCTGCTTCGGATCCGCGTGGCTCGCCGCGGCGAGATGGAACACGCCGGCGGAGGAAGGAGCGCTGTAGAGACCATCGCCCGTCACGGAGCCTCCCCCGGCTTCGCGGACGGACCAGATCACGGCCTTGTCCGACGAGCCCGTCACGGTGGCGCTGAACTGGGCAGATTTGCCGACCTGGAGGGCAGCCTTCGGCGGGGCCACGCCGATGGTGATGACGGGCGGCGTCACCTCCGACGTGCCGCCGACGACGGAGGGACCGCAAGCAACCAACAGGAGCGCCACGAGAAGCGCCCCGATGCGCACACCCATGCCCGTCCCCCCGGTTTGAAAGAACGGTGACCACCGCCGGGGAATTCGGCAACGGAAGGACTTCCGACTTTTCCTGCGCTACGCTCACGCGCAATGCGGCCGCGGACGCTTCCCGTCTTCATGACGTTCTTCGTCATGGGCGTCGGCGACGCGATGGGACCGATGGCACTCCTCGGCGTCGTGGCCTGCGGGTTGGGCTTGCCATGCATGGCGATCGTCGCGCTTGCCCTTCGGACGGCGGCGTGAGCGTCCTGTCCGGCGATCCACGCGTCGTGCTCACGCTGGACGCCGGCGGCACCAAGTTCACGTTCAATGCGATGCGCAGCGGCCGGCTGTTGCTCGAGCCCCTCACGCTTCCCTCCCGCGCTGACGACCTGGACGCATGCCTCGAACAGGTCCGGGCGGGCTTCGACGCCGTGCATGCGGCGACGGGCAAGAACGCCGCGGCGATCTCGTTCGCCTTTCCCGGGCCCGCGGACTATCCCGCCGGCGTGATCGGCGATCTGGGCAACCTGCCCGCGTTCCGGGGCGGCGTCGCTCTCGGGCCGATGCTGCAGGACCGGTACGGCATTCCCGTGTTTCTCAACAACGACGGCGACCTGTTCACGTACGGCGAAGCGCTGGCAGGCTTCCTGCCTTGGGTCAACGAGCAGCTCGCGCAGGCGGGCAGCGCGCGCCGCCATCGGAATCTGATCGGCTTCACTGTCGGCACCGGTCTGGGTGCCGGCGTGGTGCACGACGGCAGGCTGTTGCTCGGCGACAACTCTGCGGCAGGAGAGGTGTGGAGCTTGCGCCACCGCGACGTGCGGGACGCCTTTGCGGAGGAGGGCGCCAGCATCCGGGCCGTCCGCCGCGAATACGCGCAGCGCACCGGCATCCCGCTCGACGCCGCGCCGCAGCCGCGCGAGATCGCGGCGATCGCTCGCGGCGAATCGCCGGGCGATGCCCAGGCGGCGGGCGAGGCGTTCCGGCGGCTCGGCGAGGTCCTGGGCGATGCGATCGCGCAGGCGCTCGCGATCATCGACGGGTTGGTGGTGATCGGGGGCGGCATGAGCGAAGCCATCCCGTTGTTCATGCCCGCCCTCGTCGCGGAGCTGAACGGCCTGTTGCGGACGGTGGACGGCAAGACCGTCGCGCGGCTCGAGCTGACCGCGTTCGACCTCGACGATCCGCGCGGGCGCAAGGAGTTCCTCCGCCAGGGCGGGCGCGAAGTCGCGGTGCCCGGCTCGACCCGCAAGGCGCTGTACCAGCCCGACAAGCGTACCGGCGTGGGCCGCTCGCGCCTGGGAACCAGCGCTGCCATCTCGCTCGGCGCGTACGCGTTCGCGCTCTCGCGGCTCGAAACTCCCTAAGGCACGCGCCGGAAAGGGTGCGCCTCGGTGTTGAAGACGACCTCGCAGTCTATTGCTTGGTGCCGGCGAGGCTGATCGTGAAGCCCTTCGAGAGGCCGCAGCCGGCAGCATTGCCGGCGCCCTGCACGTTCATCGTCGATCCGTTCAACGTGGCGGATGCGGACTGGAACGTCATGACCACGGGGCCGCAAGTGAATTGAACCGCCGGGCATACAAGGCTCCCTGACCACGAGGCCGAGTTGCCGCTGCCGTGCGCGGTGACCGAACCGGACGCGTCCAGGCAGACGCCGGTGAACGCGGCGTTCTGTCCAGACACGGCGACCTGCACTCCGCCGGGTATCGTCTGCGGCGATTCTCCGGAGATCGTGAGCGTGGCCTGCCCAGCCCACTTCCCGTTCATCGCCGTGTTCAGGTCTCCGCCACCGCACGCGAGCACCGTCGCGAAGATCACCCCGAGTCCGATTTTCATGATCCCCCCATCGCTGGCGGGCTGAATCATCGTGCTCGGGCAGATGTTTGTCCATCTGCGCCGCCCCAAGCTACCGGCAGGGCGTCCACGGCACGTCGTAAAGGTTCGTATTCTTGAGGATCGATCCGAACTGCCACGCGTCGGCCTTCGCGCACTGCAGGGAACGGTACTCCACGTTGAAGACCGCTTTTCCGGACGCGGTCCAGTCCGGCAATCCAGGGGCGGGATAGTTGCATTCGTTGTACTGGAAGCATTGCTCATTCATGGCAAAATCGAAATACGGCTTGAGGGTCGAGAGCTGACCGACGTCGTTCTTGAGACCGACGGCGAGCCCGACCCCGTGCGCAAGGTTGGCAAGGTACGCATTGAATTGCAGCTGATCGTTCGCGGTGAGCGGAAACCCGGAACGATTCTGATAGCCGTCGACGTTGTCCCACTCGATGGCATCGAAGCCGGCCTGCACGCACTTCTGCGCGCGCGCCGCGAGGATCGGACCGAGGAGGTCGATGCGACGGATGTCCACCCAACGTTCACCCGCCCAACCGTTCTTCCGTCCGAGCACGACGCTCGGGTACTGGTTCGCGTCCGGACGCCAGTTCTCCCAGGTGCCGGCGTCCAGGTAGCAGATCGCGCGCGCGCCCTTGGCGTGGATGGCGCTCGTCGCGGCGGTGTTCATCTCGTCGATGCGGCCGTTGACGGCGCTGTCGACGTACAAGTCGATGTCGAAGACCTCCGGTGCGACGGCGGATCCGCCTTCGGCAGGAACGGCGGTGATGTCTACGTTGATGCCGCCGGTCGATGCGTACGCGGTCACGCCCTGGAGCTGGTACTGCAAGCGTGCTCCGACAGGCGGCTGCCAGCAGCCGGTACACGAAGTCGGGGCTGGCAGCGCCGCGAAGGACGAGGTGGCCGCGGCCGGAAAGATGAGAGTGGCGCAGATGAGACCCAGTCGATGCGCATCCATGGTGGACCTCGCCGGGACAGATGAATGAGCGGGACCGATGCGCGCTCGTCATCGTGGATGCAAGATACGAGGGCACTTCCGTTGCCCCTGCGGGCAGATCCCCCATAGCCTGGGTATGGGAGGGGTGGCCCACCGCTCGTGTCGTCAAGATCGACGAGAGACCGCGCCGATCCACCGCGCTTATCGCTAGATGGATAATTCCACCTTGTGATGTCGCTGCGTCGTCCGGTTTTGGGACTGACGTTCCCCTAGCCGGTCAGTCAAAGGGTTCCTGTCCTCTGGACGCTCTTGGCACGGCGTTCGCTCGGAACGTATGGAACTTCCCGGCGGCGCGATGGACACCCTGCTTCTCGACCTGCGGCTCGGATGGCGTTCCCTGCGACGGAACACGGCGTTCAGCGCCGCGGCACTGTTGACGCTCGCCCTCGGAATCGGTGGCACCTGCGCGATCTTCGGCGTCCTGAACGCGGTCTTCCTGCGGCCGCTGCCCTTCGAGGAGGAGGCGCGGCTCGTTCGCTTGCGCGACTTCACGGCCGCGCCAGGCGGCGCGATCAGCCCCGTGAACATCACCGGCCGCCACTTTCTCGAGATTCTCGCCCAGTCGCGGACGCTGTCGGGAATCTCGGCGCAGACCGGTCGCAACGCCACGCTGACGGGCGGCCAGACTCCCGAACGCGTCGACGCCGTCGTGCTCTCCCCGGGGAGCATGGCGGTCCTGGGCGTCCGGCCGGCGATGGGTCGCGCCTTTCTCCCCGATGAGGAAGAAGAGGGCATCGATGCGGGCGTCGCCTTGATCAGCACGGCCCTGTGGCGGAGCCGCCTGGGCGCCGATCCGGGAGTGCTGGGCAGGACGTTGCAAATCGACGGCCGCACCGTCCGCATCGTCGGCGTGCTGCCTCCGGGCTATCGCTTTCCGTATCACGCAGACATCTGGTTGCCGGCCCGGATCGATCCGGTCTCGCCGGACGACTACGCGGTGTTCGCCCGGATCGCGCCCGGCCATACCCTGAGCGAAGTCCGCGCGGAGCTGCGCGCCGTCGCCTCGCGCATGCGAGAACGGGATCCGCGCACGTACCCGGGCTACGGGATCCTCGCGGCGCCGCTTCGCGAGAGCTTGATTGGCGATCAGGATCGGGTCGCGCTGGCCCTCCTGGTGGTGCTGGGCTTCTTCCTGCTGCTCGCCTGCGTGGACGTCGCGGCGCTCCTCTTTGCCCGCTCCGTGTCGCGCCAGCACGAGTTCGCGCTCCGCAGCGCGCTCGGAGCATCGCGCGGACGACAGATCCGGCAGCTGCTCACCGAGAGCGCGCTCTTGGCGATCATCGGCGGCGCGCTCGGCACGGTGCTGGCCGCCGAGTTTGGGCCTGCGATCTGGGCGCTGGTGCCCACGAACCTCTCCGAGCAACTGGGCCTCGAGCAGGCGCCCTTCGAACCGCGCGTGCTCGCGTTTGCCCTGGCGGTCTCCCTGACGTCGGCGCTCGTCGCCGGGGCCCTGCCGGCATTGCAGGCTACGCGACCCGATCTCCAGACCACGCTGCGCGGCGCGCCGCAGGGAACCGAGGGCCGCGGGCGTCGCCGGCTGATGAACCTGCTCGTGTCGGGCCAGATCGCCCTGGCTGTCGTCCTCCTCTGCGGCGCGGGGCTCGTGATCGAGAACTTCCGGCTGCTGCGCGGTCGCGACCTGGGATTCGACGAGAGGCAGCTGCTGACGGCGGAGATCGAGCTTCCCCGGTCGCGCTACTCCGACGGAGCACGGCGTGCGACGACCGTCGCGCAGCTCTCGGCACGGCTGGCCTCGACGCCGGGCGTTACGGCTGCAGGCGTCGTCACCATGAACCCGCTGCGCGGCGGGACCTGGAGCGCGCCGGTCATTCGCGAGGGACATGAGGAGAAGCAAGCCGCCAGCATCTACCACCGGCTGGTCACGCCCGGGCTGCTCGGCGCCATGCGCATTCCTTTGCTGCGGGGACGTGACGTGGAGGCTGCCGACGGGCCCGACGCACCTCTCGTGGCGGTGATCAGCGCGCGCCTCGCCGCGAGGCTGTGGCCGGACGAGGATCCCATCGGCAAGAGGCTGCGCATCGCGCGGGAAGGGTCGCCGTGGCGCACCGTGATCGGCGTCGTGCGCGACGTGCACGAGCGGTTCGACGTGCACGAGGCCTGGTACCTTCCCTATGCGCAGAATGCGGCCACGCCGGCGGCGGAGATCCTCGAGCTGATGGTGCGCAGCCCGATGGATCCGGGCTCGCTCGGCGCTGCCGTTCGCGACGCGGTCGCGTCGGTCGACCCGGAGCTCGCGATTGCGCAGATGGCGACGATGGAGCGCGTGCACGCGGAGACGCTGACGCAGGAGCGCGTCGCGGCGCAGACGGTGTCGCTGTTTGCCCTGCTCGGCCTGGCGCTCGCCGCCCTCGGGACGTACGGGGTGATCTCGTACGCGATGGCGCGGCGGACGCGGGAGCTCGCGATTCGCGCCGCCATCGGCGCCGCGCCGGGTGCGCTGATCCAGCTCGTCATGGGCCACGGTCTGGGCCTGGCGGCGGGAGGCGTCGTGGCAGGCCTGGGGCTCGCGGTTGCGTTCCACCGCGTCGTCGCTTCCCAGCTCAGCCAGGTGGCAGCGGCCGACCCGCGGATCTATCTCGGAGTCGCGGCGCTCCTCCTCGGCGTCGGCGCCGCCGCGAGCTGGCTGCCAGCGCGGCGCGCGATCAAGGTGGATCCGGCCATCGCGCTCCGATCGGAGTGAACGTAGCGTGTATCGTTCGCTCCTTGACGACCCCAGTACCCCGCTGTTGCGGTAGCCGCCGCTCCTGTCTCCCTCTGTACGAGTGTCGGAAGATCTGAAGCTCGACGTCGGCGCCGTCGCCGGCGAGATGGCAGCGCGGATCCGCGCCAAGGATTGGTCCGCCACCGCGCTGGGGCCCGCGGAATGGTGGCCGCAGAGCCTTCGGACGGCAACGAGCATCTGCGTCGAATCGGGTTTCCCCATGCTGGTGTGCTGGGGACCCGAGTTGGTCATGCTCTACAACGACGGCTACATCCCGGTCCTTGGCGCGAAGCACCCCAATGCGCTCGGCCAGCCGCTGCTCGAATGCTGGGTGGAAATCCGCGACATGATCGGACCGATGTTCCGCGGCGTCATGGAAACGGGCCGCGCGGTGTACGCGAACGATCTGATGTTTCCGCTCGGCCGGCACGGCTTCACCGAGGAGTGCTACTTCACCTTCTCGTACAGCCCGATCCGCGAGGAGAATGACCGCGTCGGCGGCGTCCTCGTCACCTGCATCGAGACCACCCGGCGCGTGCTGAGCGAGCGCCGCATGCGCACCGTGCGCGACCTGGCAGCGCGGGCATCGCAAGCGAACACGGACGCAGCGGCCTGGCGCGGCGCTCAGGAAGTCCTGGCGCAGAACCCCTTCGGGATGCCGTTCGTCGTGCTCTACTCCATGGACGGATCGGTGGCGCGGCGGGTTGGCCTCTGCGGCCTGCAGCCCGATTCTCCCGCCGCGCCGGAACGGATCGATCTCCACGCTGCCGGCTCCGCATGGCCCGTCCTGCTCGCGGCGAGCGGCAAGTCAGAATTCGTGCCCGATGTGCGCCGGCGATTCGGCGACATCCGCGGTCCGGTATGGCCCGAGCCGGTCGAATCGGCGTCCGTCATTCCCATCGCGCGCCCGGCGCTCTCGCGACCCTACGGTTTCCTGATCGCCGGGCTCAGCCCGCGACTGCATCTGGACGACGAGTACCGCACTTTTCTCACGCTCGTGGCCGAGCACATCGCGACGGCCGTCGCCAACGCCCGCGCCCATGAGGAGCTGGTGCGATCCCAACACCGCACGGAGATGCTCGCGGACCAGGCTCGTGCCGCGGAACGGCGCAAGGACGAGTTCCTGGCGATGCTCAGCCACGAGCTGCGCAATCCGCTGGCACCCATCGCCAACGCGGTGCAGCTGATGAAACTCCGCGGGGACGGGCCTCCCGGGCGCGAGCGCGAAGTGATCGAGAGACAGGTGGCGCATCTCTCGAGGCTCGTCGACGACCTCCTCGACGTGTCGCGCATTGCCAGTGGGAAGTTCGAGCTGCGGCGGCGACCGATGGAGCTTGCGGAAGCCCTCGAGAAGGCGGTGGAGATCGTCAGCCCGCTGCTGGAGGAACGCTGCCATGACCTGCGCGTCGAGTTGCCGCGTCAAGGGCTGCGCGTCCACGGCGATGGGGTGCGCCTCTCGCAGCTCTTTGCGAATCTGCTGACGAATGCGGCGAAGTACACGCGGCAAACGGGGCACATCGTCGTCGCCGCGCAGAGGGAGGGCGAGGAGATCGTCGTGCGCGTCCGCGACGACGGCATCGGCATTCGGCCGGAGCTGTTGCCGCGCATCTTCGATCTCTTCGTCCAGGGCGGCCGCGGACCGGACCGGACGGAAGGCGGCCTCGGTCTCGGACTCGCCCTGGTGAAGAGCCTGGTGACGCTGCATGGCGGGTCGGTCACCGCGCGGAGCGACGGCGTGGATCGCGGCAGCGAGTTCGTCGTGCGGCTGCCGGTGCTGCGAGAGGCGATTGCGGAGGAGAACGTGGCCTCTCCGGCGCTCGGTGCGCGGGCGGCCTCGCTCAAGAAGCGTGTGATGGTGGTGGACGACAACCGCGACGCAGCGGAGATGCTGGCCGAAGCTCTGCGCATCGAGGGCCACGACGTGTCGGTAGCGCATGACGGGCTGGAGGCGCTTTCGCTCATCGACGAGCGGGAGTTCGACGTCAGCATTCTCGACCTCGGGCTGCCGCTGATGGATGGGTACGAGCTGGCCCAGCGGATCCGGCAGGATGGCCGCTGCGCCACCACGCGGCTGATCGCCGTCACCGGATATGGTCAGGAGAACGACGTCGCGCGGGCGCGCGCCGTCGGGTTCGACCTGCATCTCGTCAAGCCAGTGGAATTGCAGGCGATATTGCAGGCCGTGGAAAGCCTCCATCGCGCTTGAGAGGCGGTTAGAGCTGCAACTGATGATCGCCTCGGAGCCGCCGCTCCTCATCCTTTCCAGATCGATGCCTTCTTCGCCCAGGTGCTGTTGCTATACCTGCTGCCGAAGGCCGCCGCCGTCTCCTTGAGGGCGCTCGCGTCTCCCGTCGCCTTGTAGCGCGAGACGCCTGCCCAGTAGAGCGCCTCGGCCGCGGCGTCGGACTGCCCGAATCGGTCGACGACCTCGCGAAACTGACGCTCGGCGTCCTGCCATTGCTTCGCCTTGAAGGCGCTCTTGCCGAGGCCGAGCTTCAGCTGGGCGAGGAAATCATCAGTCTGGAGAAATCCCTCCACGCGGTGTTGTTCGACTCCGTCAGGGTTCAGCTCCAGGATCGTCGGCGTCCACTGTGCGCCATATCGCTCCCCGAACCGCTTGAAGTCCGCCGCCTGGTCCCGCACGTGCACCCGCGCGGGAATGAAATGTTCCGTGATGAAGCGGGCGACGCGCTCATCCGGGTAGACCTCGGCATCCAGCCGAGCGCACCCCCCTCACGTCGGCGCGGCGCTGAAGTCGAGCAGAACAGGCTTGCGCTCGGTTTTTGCCTCTTTCAGCACCTGATCGACGTCGTGCCGCCACTTGATTTCCATGTTTCCTCCATCGCCAGCCGGAACATGAGCATGCGGAACCCGAGGCAGTAGGGACGCTCACTATCTCAACGCCGAGGGAGTCGATCGGTGGTACACGCTTCCCATGGAGACTGAAGTCTGCCGCCTCTGCGGCGGGGACGGGCGCATCGGCAACGCGCTCGGCCGCAGCTCAGCAACCTGTCCAAGCTGTCATGGCTCTGGCCGGCGAGCCGATACGTCGTCGCGGTTCCACGACGTCACCAAGACGAAGCCCTCACATTACCGCGCCGAGGTGGTTCCCAAGGGGCCCAAGGTTCCGGTCACGCCCGAAGGCGTCCAGCTCGCCTCCGAAGTGAACGCGTCCACGGTGCTCACCGAGGACGCGAAGGCGCGTCTGCTTGCCGAGATCATGAACCACGAGAGCACGCACGGCCGGTGCACCCGGACTTTCCTCAAGAAGGTCCGCAAGCAGGTCCGGCCACACGAATAGGCCAGGGTTTACCGACGCCGTGCAACTGCGATTGGCGCTGCACGGTCGCTCTCGTCGATCTCCACCACCGCGAACCCAGCCGCGGTGAGCATACGTTGCAGCGAGCCTATGAGCTGGAAGACCTCGCCGCGCATCTGGTGGCCGGTGAGCTCGAAGGCGGCGCCGCGTCCGATCACGCGCAGCGCATGCACGATCTCCTTGAGCGTGCGCGCCGGGAGGAGTCGCCGCAGGTAGTAGCGCAGGTGATGTACCTGCAGCACGAGCGCGCCGCCCGGAGCGAGGACCCGCGCCATCTCGTCGACAGCCATCCGGACGTTCATATAGGGCAGGGCGAGCCGGCAGAGCACCACGTCAAAGGCGGCGCGGGCGAAGGGAAGCGCTTCACCGGCGCCGACGAGCAGCGATGGCGCCCGGGAACCGAACAGCGATCGTCCCTCGACGAGACCGCTCCGCCGGACATCGATTCCAACGGAGACGGTGTCCAGATAAGGCAAGAGTTCCTGCCCTGCACCACAGCCGACGTCGAGCACAGAACGCGGCAGCGGAACCACGCGCGCAGCAAAAGCCTGCAGCGGGGCGCCCATCTGTTGGAATTTGTGCCATTCGCTGCGGACGTAGACCGCATGCTCGTCGACGTTGCCGCCAAGCGAGGCCGTCCGTACCTTCGCAACCTCGATGCCGCTCGGTATCGGCATGCTCGCGGGCGTTTTTCCGCCGTTCATCGGCGGTATCCAGACGCATACCCTGCAGCTCGCGCGTCGGCTCGTCGAGCACGGCGTCGAAGTGCACGTCTTGACACGCCACCACACAGGCCTTTCCCGCCAGGAGTGCATGGACGGCGTGCACGTGCATCGCGTGGGCGATGCCGGTCTGCCGCGTGGGATCCGCGCCGCGTCCTACTTGCTCGGCGCCCTCGCGACGCTGCATCGATTGCGGAACGATATCCATCTGCTCCACGCCCACCAGCTCATGGCGCCGGCACTCGTCGGCTACCTGGGTCGCGCGATGCTCGGAAAGCCGCTCGTGTTGAACCCGCACAGCCCGGTGGAAGTCGCACAGCTCCAAGCACGAGGCGCTTCCGGCCGGTTGCAGCTTGCGGCAGCGCGACGTTTCGGCGACGCGTTCGTGAGCATCTGCAAGCCGATCACCGTGGAGCTCTTGCGCGCCGGCGTGGACGAAGGTCGCATCCATTTCATTCCGAACGGGGTCGATACCCGCGTTTTCCACCCAGCGAATTCGACCGAGCGCGCACAGCTGCGTCGCGAGCTCGGCCTTTCGGATTCGCCGATGGTCGTCTATGCTGGCCGGCTGTCGTACGTGAAGGGAATCGACGTCCTCCTCGACGCCTGGCCTCATCTCGAGGACCGGGCGCAGCTATGTATCGTAGGCGACGGCGAAGACGCCGCCGCGCTGCGAGAGCACGCCGCCGGGCTGCGCGGAGTGCGATTCGTTGGTCCGATTCGCAATCCTGCGCCATTCCTGCGCGCCGCGGACGTCGCAGTCATGCCCTCGCGAAGCGAGGGTCTCTCCGTCGCCCTCCTCGAGGCAATGTCCTGTGGGCTTTCGACGGTGGCGACGGCAGTGGGCGGCTCGCCGGACGCCATCGACGACGGTATCGATGGCCTTCTCGTTCCCCCCGAGGATCCGCCCGCGCTTGCCGGCGCCCTGATCCGGGCGTTGGAAACGCCGTCGATGGGGTTGGCCGCGCGCGCCCGGATCGTGGAGGGTCATTCGATTGATCGAGTCGCGGACCGGGTGCTCGCGCTGTATCGGGCTCTGTGCCCTGCGCCGCGTCGCTACTTCTCGATGAGCCCGGCCGTGAACGGGGCAGTCGTTGCAACAGCGGATCTGCCGAGCACGGCTCGCACCGTGAAGTAAGCGGCAGAGTAGACGAGTACGGACGCGATCAGCAGCTGCGGCCCGCCCGGTAGCACGAATCGCAGCGCAAGCGCCGGCACGACCGCGAGGGCCGCACAGGTCGCGATGCGCACGAGAGCGCGCCAATCGACCAGATCGCGGGTCGACACCCGCAGGTATCGTCCCGCGCGCGAGAGCAGCACCGCGCAGCCGAGCGACTCGGCGACAATCGCCGCGCCGATCGCCCCCTGAATCCCGAGCAGTCGGATGCCGGCCAGGACCAGCACGGCTGTGACCAGCAGGCGAACGGCATTGAAACGGAACAGGAAGCGCGTGTCTCCCGACGCACGAAGAACCGCGTCGCAGGGGAAGATCCACAGTGGAATCTCCGCAGTCGCCAGCATGAACAAAGGCACGGCGGGCGCGTAATCGGCCGTGAAGAGCATGGGGAGGAGGATCGGACCGACCAGCCAGGACCCTACCGCGGCCGGGAAAAGCAGCGTCGCCAGCCTCTCGATCGAGTCTTGCCAATGGCGTACTGCGCCCGGGAGGTCCCGCATCGACTCCCGGCGGCCCAGCTCGACCATCAACACTTCTGACGTCGGTGTGTAGATGATGTCGATGACGGGGAGATGAAACGACGCCACGGCGAAGAGCGCGAAGGTAGCCGGGTCGAAACAGGCGGAGACCACGTATTGCGGGAGGTACTTGTGAACCACGTAGAGAAGGCTCGAGCCGGCGAACGGAAGCGCATAGGCAAGCTGCGGCCGGAGCAGCGACCAGCGCGGCGCCGCGCGCGGCGCGAGCCCGGAACCCAGGAGCGACCACAGCGTTCCGACTCGCAAGATTGCGACGAGGCAAGCGGCCCAGAAGAGCCACGTGTCGCCGAAGACGGCGGCCGCGAGGACGATGGCTGCGGCGCGCAACACATCGCTCGCCGTGTAAGCGAAGGCCGCCTTGCGCAGATGGCCTTCGCACACCAGCGTGGCCTCGAGAGGCGCGGCCGCGAGCATCGCAGCCGAATACACCGCGAGCGGTATGCGCAATCCGACGAGGTCAGGCGAGGCCAGCCATCGGGACAGCAGAGGAGAAAGAGTCCAAATGGCGATGCCGAGCAGCGCTCCGAGACCCGCCAGCAGCGCCACGACCTGCGCGACGTACGCCCCGCGCTGCGCCGCCCCGCGCGGCAAGAAGTAGTACAGCGATTGCGTCAGCCCGAGTTGCCCGACGAGCAGCAGCGTCTGCGCGACCAGGAAGAACTGCTTGTAGGTTCCAAAGGAATGCGGATCGAGCACCCGCACCAGGACGAGCGGCAGGCCGAAGGTGAGCGCTGCGGAGGCAACGCGCGAAAGCACCAGCGGTCCAGAACGACCGAAGGCTTGCACCGATAGCAAACGCCACCGCCGCGCAAGCGAGCTCATTCCACCGCCGCCTTTGGCCAGGGGGTAGCGGTGTCCACTCATCTCTCCCTCCCGATTGAACGAATCTACTCACTCCCTTGGCTACACGGCAGGCGGGTGGCCGGGCGCCCTCCCGCACGAGCGCGGGCGAGCCTATGTTCAGCGGGATGGACGCGACGAGCCCGATCGCAGTGGCTCCCTGGTACTGGCGGCTTGCCGTCTACCTCGTCCGCAACCGTTATCGAGGCGGGTGGCGGCTGTTGGAAATCACGCAACGCCTCGGGCTTCTGGACAAGGTGGTCCGGATTCCCGTCCTGGGCGGATCGCTCGACGTGCCGCTGCATCGAGAATGCAACGAATGGTGGGACGAGTCTTACGTCTCCAGCTACGAAGCCCCGTTCGTGGAGGCGCTCGTCACCGCAGCGGAGTCACTGCCACGACCCATCGAGCTCATCGATTGCGGCGCGGACATCGGGATCTTCTCGGTGCTCGTTGCGGCGCGTTTCCCGCACTTTCGTCGCGTGACCGCCTTCGAGCCGAACGCCGAGGCGTTCCCGTTCCTCGTGTCGAATCTCGGACGACTGCCGATGACCGCCGTCCCGAAGAATGCAGCGGTGAGCGACTTCCCGGGCCGGGCGCGGCTCGACAGCAGCCCACGCGATCGGACGGATTCTGCGAAGTTCATCGTGCCTGAGGCCGAGGGCGAGTTCTCCGTCGAGCGCGTCGACGATCTTGGAATCGAAGATGCCAGCGTCGTGCTCAAGATCGACGTGGAAGGGGCGGAGATCAACGTGCTCCGCGGCGCGCTGGAGACCCTGCGCAGGGCGCCTGGGTTCGCGGTCGGATTCGAGGCTCATCGGGACGTGGTGAGCCGCACGGGGGTCGACCCGAGCGAATGCATCCGCCTTTTGCAATCCATTCGCCCGGTGAGGATCCAGGTCGCCGAGGATCGCGGGGCCCGCATCGATCCGGAGCGACCCTTCTTCGATCAGGTGCGCGCGTTGAAGGTCTACAACGTCGTTTGCTCTTCGACGTAGGCTGGTCGAGCAGGGCGATTATTCCCAGCAGGAATTTCCAGCCAGCAGCCGCGGTCGCCGTCGACGTGAATGCACTTCCATTGCTCTTGAGTTTTCTGCTCATCCTGCTCGCGGAGCTGCCGGATAAGACGCTCTACACCGTGCTGCTCCTCGCCACGCGGAATCGACCGTGGCCGGTGTTGCTCGGCGCATGCGCGGCCTTTCTCGCGCACGGTTTCATCGCCGTAGCCTTGGCCAGTGTCCTGGGAGCGCTGCCAACTTGGCTGCTCACATTCGGGACCGCCGGCCTGTTCATCACCTTCGGACTGCGTCTGCTCTTTCAACGGAAAGAGATCGGGGAATCAGCGAACGCTGCGGCTGCGGATCGGGTCCTGACCACCAGCTTCTGGCTCGTATTCGCGGCGGAGTGGGGCGACGCGACGCAGATCGGCACGGCGGCACTGGTGGCGCGGTTCCCGGACCACCGCTGGCAGGTATTTTCGGGCGCGACGTTGGGTCTCTGGGTTGGGGCATTGCTGGCGGTCGCGATCGGCAGAGCTGCCGGCCGCTGCTTGCCCGAGGTCGCGGTGCGGCGGGTCGCCGGTGCAGTCTTCTGCGCATTCGGCATCCTC
>Ga0209474_10000547_pt1 | contig 40904 bp, 39 predicted proteins | sample GraSoiAngelo_145_FD_185902 | JGI IMG/M metagenome (GOLD analysis project Ga0209474, IMG submission 185902) | Grasslands soil microbial communities from the Angelo Coastal Reserve, California, USA - 14_1009_05_20cm (SPAdes) (version 2) | ecosystem: Environmental > Terrestrial > Soil > Grasslands...
TGGTTTTCATACAATTGATTTCGCCTAAGGCACGACCGTCAAGGTCAGGTCGTTGCCGTCGCCACCTTCGTAATTTACCTGGTAAGTGTTGCCGCTGACGGTGAACATCGAGCCGTTGGGAAGGTTGCTGAATGTGCCTGCGATCGGTGCCGCTGCGGTGTTGTTAATCACGGTAAACACTGTGCCAGGTGTAAGGGTGTTACTTCCAAAATCAGTAAAGGAAAATTGCGCGCCGCTATTGATGGTGACACCGAGGGCGACAACTTCATCCGCCGTCGCGTTACTACTGTTCAATCCGAAGTCGTAGCTTGCGTCGGAGTTAAACGTTAGTGTGCTCTGGATAGTAAGAGTCCCGCGTCTAACCGCAGTTTCGCCGGGGGAGAGAACCGCTCCGCGACCACTTCCATCTCCGACGGTTACATCCCCGGCAATTGTGCCCTTGCCGCCGAGTGTACCGGCGTTGACCTGCACCGCGCCAGTGCCCGTGCCAGAGCCGCTCGTGTTATTGACCAGAAGTTTGCCGCGTTGTTTAATGGTGGTGCCTCCGGTGAAGGTGTTTGAATTACGGAGAACTATCGTGCCAGTTCCAACTTTGGTCAGCGAACCCCCGCTGCCGCCGAATCTTCCGCCGTCTTGAATCGAACCCGAAAAGATCGTGTCGAGATTGTTTCTGCCCACGGTCAGATTGAGGGCTCCGAGGAACACAAGCCCATTTCCCTGGATCGAGCCGGTGGCCACACCCGGAGCGTTATGGCCGCTGATGTCCAGGAACCCGTTGCCGAAAACCTTCACGCGCGCCGTGCCGCCACTGGAATCATCGTTAAAATCAATGGTGCCCCCTCCGCCTCCGCCCGAGCCGCCGTTGGCAATCAGCGTGGCGTTGCCCGCGGTCGAAGCTCCGCCGAATCCGACCCCACCACCTGAGCTGATGTCCGTGGCGCCTTCAAGAGTAAAGGTGGCATTATCCGCGGTCGAAGCGTCGAAGAAACCGACGCCACTACCTTCACCGCCTTCCTGCCCAGGCGAGCATGTGAAGGTGCCGTTGCCTGCGCTCGAGCTGCCAGAAAAAGAGGTGGCACCCGGCGTTCCGTCGCTAGTGTCGGCACCGGCGTAGGTGAAAGTGCCATTGCCCGCGGTCGAACTGTCGGCGAAACGTACGGAGCCGGCGCATGGTTGGCAATTCACATCGCCGCCTTCGGTGTGAAAAGTGCCATTGCCCGCGGTGGAAGCGTTGGAGAAGGAGACTGTGCCGCCGTTGAAAAAGTCGCCGCTGCCTGCGGTCGAGTTTCCGAAAAAGCGGATAAATGTGAACCCGCCCGCGTTGAAGAAACCAGCATTGCCGGCGGTCGAGTTATCGTGGAATTCCACACCGCCACCGCCGTACCCGCCGCCCGAACCGATGGTGTTGGCAATACCCGCATTGCCCGCGCTGGAGCTGTCGAAGAATTGTGTGATGCCGCCTGGATTATCACTGGCCTCGGGGCCGCTGTTAGTGATGCGAGTCCCATTCCCCGCGGTCGCGCCGTTTGTGAATTGTATCGTTCCATGTTGTGTGCCGTTGATATCGGCCATAGTCACAAAATTCTGCGTGACCCCTGAATTATTCGCGATCTCCGCGCCGCTGACGGTCAACGTCAATGTGGGACCGACGGTGATCGTGAACGCACTCGCGCCGGCGTTAAAGACGATGCCGTTCACTTCCGTGTTAGCGGAGAGGAAGACATTGGTTGTATTGGAGGTGGCAAACGACGCCGTGTCTGTTGCGCCGTTAGGGACAGTGTGCGGCATCCAGTTTGCGGCGTGGTTCCAATCGCTCGTAGCGGGATTGGTCTTCCACGTAGCGCTGTTGGCAAAGGTGCTGCCTGCCGTTGAAAGCAGAAGCAGCAACGTCGCTACCGTCACAAATAATAACGGCAATCGTAGGCGCGGACGCGGAGGAGGCACCGCGAGTGATATTGATGAGGAGAGACGCATGATGTTTTTCATAATTTTCTTTTGTCAATGACCGGAGCGTCTTCCTAGCGGCCCGGCTGCTTTACTGATTGTTGAGAACGATTTGCGGGACAGTTTTGTTGACCTCAAGCTGAGCGCTCACCTTTTGGATTTGCGCTGCTTGTTCGTCGAGTCGCATAGCAAGTTGCGCCACGGTTGCTCGGAAATCCTTCTTTATCTGCACAATCGTCGCTTCTTGTTGCTGCACTTTGCGGTGCTCTTTAAGGAACTCGTTGAGTAGCATCGCGTTCACCGCCTCATAGCGGACGGTGTAGATTTCGCCTTTGGCATCGCGAACCACCAAATCAGGATTGACCTTTTCTACGTCCTCAGCTACGAGGCCAAACTGCGGGATGCCATCTGGGTCAAGCTCGTGCTTGTAGTGGAAGGTGACCGGTTTCAACGCGAGGATGGCTTCGCTCGCTTTGTCCATTGGCTTGATCTCATCCTTGAAACGTGCCGAGGAAGGCGGCACGCCAAGTTGACCACTGCTGTTTATGTGAACTACCGGGCCTGCAACTGCAGCACCAATAATTCCGGCGATAAAGGTAGCCGTCTGGGTTTGCTGATCGCCGATGCGAATTGTGTCGGCCTCGCCCGCAACACCGCGGTTGCCGATATCAATATTGTTAGCGCCCGTGGTGAGCTTGTCGCCCGCATTAGGGCCGAGTGCGATGTTGAAGTTGCCGGTGGTGTTACTAGAGAGTGAACGCTGACCCATTGCGGTGTTGTTGTTGCCGGTGGTGTTGGCAGCGAGCGCCTCAAGACCCGCCGCTGTGTTATTTCTGCCGGTCGTGTTACTTAGGAGCGCCTCAAAACCGGTCGCCGTGTTGAAGTCGCCGGCCCTGTTGCTCTCAAGCGCCTCAAAACCGGTGGCCGTGTTCCCGCCGCCAGTGGTGTTGTCACCGAGCGCAAAACCACCGATGGCCGTGTTCACGAAGCCGGTTCTGTTGCCACCGAGCGCAAAAAAACCGTTAGCCGTGTTGTCGGAGCCGGTGGTGTTCCTCTCGAGCGCCTGAAAACCGGTGGCCGTGTTTTGGAAGCCGGTTGTGTTGTTAAGGAGCGCCTCAAAACCAATTGCCGTGTTGTTGGTGCCGCTTGTGAGGTTCAAGAGCGCATCATCACCCTCAGCGGTGTTTCCGTTGGGATAACCCCCGTCTGGCGGCGGGAGGAGTGCTAGCGTTATAGGCAAAGGCCCAAAGCAAGCAAACGTGAGCGCGATGAGAAGTGGTAGAGTTGTCGTTTTAAATTGGATCACTGGATTCATGGTTCTTCCTTTCTTTTCCTTTTCCCCGCTGAGTTACTTTCTGGGATTGCGGGTCCGGAAGGGGCGAAGAACCTAGCGGGGAAATGTCCTCCGCCTGATTCAGATCCGTTTGACGACGCCGAGTTTGGAAAAACCTCGCCGCCTTGTCAAGCCAAAAAGCCGCCCCCGAATCGCAGATTCGAGTTCCCTAAACGCGGTCAGCTTTTCATCGGTGTGCACAACGAAACGCTTTCTGTCGCCGCGATGCGCGTCAGCAATTCAGTTCGTTCGTTTCAGTGGTGGATTGTGAAGGACGTAGCCGATGACTTTGCTTACTTGGCTAGCGTTTTACCAGCACAGGTGTCCCGATGTGAGCGGCGTTATAAAACTGGCGCGCTTTCCAATAGGGCATCCTAATGCATCCATGTGATGCAGGCACGCCGGGCAGGTAACCCTGGTGCAATCCGTAGCCCGGCGAGAATTCAAGGAAGTAGGGCATCGGGGTGCCCACGAAGTGCGAATGCGGCGGTCTACGGTCACGCAGGCTATCGATGTTGGCCTTCACGACATGGCCTGAGTCATCAACATAATCACCATAGAGACTGGACCGATGATCCTCGTCCTTACGGATCACCTGAAAGTCACCAGTCGGAGTGCGGTATCCTTCCCGGCCGCTCGATATGCGAGACGACGCAACTCTATACCCTCCACGGTAGAGATAGGCTTCTTGCTCTGGCAAGCTCACGACGATCGACGGCCGGCCTGAATGACGCTCTGGTAAATTCGATGTGACCATGTCGGTCATAGTGCTACAGGCGCTCAAGGCCATGAAGATCGCGCAGAGCGCCCAAAATTGTGAAAATCGATTCATTAGCAATGGAATCGGGTACGCGAAGTTTTCCAGCCGTTCACATGAACAAATAGTTCAATTGGATTAGATCTGTGTATGGCATCGACCGCCATCCGTCTTTCAGAATTAAGCTTTGGAGTCATAATCAACACCTCAAGCGGAGGCTGCGACTCCGGATCTGAGGCAGAATTGCTTAGCGTCCTTGGGAGTGCGGGCGTGACAGAGTGCAAAACCTGGTGTGGAGAGGCAGATCAAATGGAGCGGTCGTTCGCCGAAGCAGCGGTGCAGAAGCTCGAGGTGCTCATCGTGCTCGGAGGGGACGGCACCATTCGGACCGCTGCAGAAGCGTGTAGCAGGCGCGGCATGTACCTTCTGCCGCTGCCCGGCGGAACGATGAATATGCTCCCTCGAGCGTTGTATGGAGAGGTTTCATGGGAAAACGCGCTTAAAAATACGCTCGCTGATCCTGTAATAAAGATCCTTTCCGGAGGCCGCGTCGAAGACAACCAGTTTTTTGTTGCCGCCATTATAGGTGCGCCTGCGCTGTGGGTGGAGGCTCGCGAATCTCTTCGCGAAGGTGACATTGTTGATGCAATCAAAACAGGCACCTTCGCTTTCCAGGAAATGTTCGATGCGAAGATTCAGTATTTCATTTCATCGGAAACGAATGGCGAAGCTGAAGTCGTCGCTGTTATCTGCCCGCTCATATCGGAACAAATGGCTGAGTCGGAGCAAGCGCTTGAAGCCGCTTTCATTAATGTGGAGAACGCAATCGAACTAATCGGCCTTGCGACTGCCGCTGCCGTTGGCAAATGGCGCGACGCCCAAAAGATAAGCGTCAGCAAAACCAAACGGGTGACTGTGCAATCAAGCAAAGATATTCCGATACTTCTCGATGGAGAAAGGGTGAAGGTAGGTAGGAAGGCGGAGATCAGTTTTGTGCCAAGCGCTGTCAATGTCATTGTACCTGCCCAGAGGGTCAGCTAACAAGAACCTAGCGGGGAAATGGCCTCCGCCTGATTCAGATGCGCGTAGCGACGCGGAGGTTGGAAAAATCTCGCCAATATGTCAAATCAATTCGCTGTAAGCGCGCATCGCTGATTCAACCTCAGCAAACGCAGTCAGCTTTTCATGACGTGCACAACGAAACGCTTTCGGCTGCTCCAGATGTAGATCCGCAAGTGCGAAATTCGTTTTCGCCGATTGCATAACAAGCTTAAGATGCGCCGCACAGCGCCGATGTGGCGAAATGGTAGACGCAACGGACTTAAAATCCGTTGGGCCGTAAAAGGCCCGTGCCGGTTCGAGTCCGGCCATCGGCAGTTTTTCAATTTCGGATAGCGGAAAGCGGATAGATGGAGCGCCCTCTTTTTATTCCCATTGTTCTCGGAACTGCGCGTTAGGGACGGCAGAGCGAGAACGTCGCGCGTTTCGTTTTTGAGCAGACAAAGAAGCGCGCGGATGTGGAGACGGAACTGATCGATGTGTGCAAACTCCCAATGAAACTGGATGATGCAGGCGAGCAAATGAAGGACCCAACGTTCTCGGCGATGATCGATCGCTGCGACGGGCTGATCATTGTCACGCCCGAATACAATCACGGTTATCCGGGGCTTCTGAAACACGCGCTCGATATGAATTTGAAAGAATACATTCACAAGGCGGTTGGAATTTGCGGCGTGTCGGCGGGGCCGTTTGGCGGGGCTCGCGTGATCGAGGGCCTGCTGCCGGTCATGCGGGAGTTGGGTCTGGTTACAATTTTCGAGGACGTCAATTTCGGGAACGTGCGAAATATTTTCGACGAGCAGGGAAAATTACTCGATCAAGCTTATGTTCGACGTGTGGACAAATTTCTGAATGAATTAACATGGATGGCACGTGTGCTTCGCCACGGACGTGAGAACGTTTCGGAAGTGTAAGATGGAGTGAAAGGATTGCGAAAAGCGTGAAAGCGAGGCTGAGAATCGACATCAAAACGAATCGTGGCCAGGATCGTAGCAACCAATGAGAATTTGCTCTCAATCTTAAGCACGATTCAGTGCGACATGCGTTATAAGATTTGCAGTGACCGAACAGTGGAATGAAGAGCATCCATGTATCAATTCGTAATCAGCGACTGACATTGAAGGAGGATGAGACGCCGATCCGCAGTTACCCGGTGTCCACTTCGCGATTCGGCATCGGAACGGAAGAAGGCAGCATGAAAACGCCAACGGGTCGATTTTCGGTAGCGAAAAAGATTGGCGGCGACATGCCGAGCGGCACAATTTTCCAAAGTCGCATGCCGCTCAAGCCCAGCGATCCGCTTCCGCCAACGGAAGATCTGGTCACGTCGCGTATCTTATGGCTCGACGGATTAGACGAGCAGAATGCCAATACGCGCGACCGCTTCATCTACATCCATGGCACGAAACATGAGCACAAGATCGGCAAGCCGGACAGCTGCGGTTGTGTCAGAATGCTAAACGCGGATGTAATTGAGCTATTCGATTTAGTGGACCAGGGGACGCCAGTCGTAATCGAGGCATAAAATTGCGGGATTTGAGCGACTGCAGCCGTCGTATGCAGAAACTGCAAATTGTGCTTGCATACATCCAAAGAACCTAAGAGAAACGTTGCTTCCCGTGTGATCCTAAACGGGTACCTGCAGCTTGCGGCGAAAGGAGGCGATATAGATTGAAAATTGTAAGAGCAATCATGATCGTGGCCATTTTGGCCACTGCTTTGAGTTTCGGTGCTTGCGCTCAAAGAAAAGAGACCGTGACCACAAGCGCGGGAACGACCGGATACTCGAAATAAATCCGGCTCCCTGTTTGTGATACGTCCAAAAAAGTTAAGAAAAAGCATTGCTTCCCCGTTGTTCCCTGCCTAAACAGACCGGAGCAACCTGCTGCGAAAGGAGGCGAGATAGATTGAAACTATTGAAAACGATCGTGGTCGTGGCCGTTCTGGTCAGCGCTTTGGGACTCGGGGCTTGTGCGCAACACAAGGAGGTGGTGACTCCACCTATGGGGAAAACCGGAAAATAGCTCCGGCATCCGGCAATTTAACCTGGGCGGATTCGCCCAAAAGGCCAGGTCGTATTTCGGCCTGGCCTTTTTTCGCCTCCTGAATGTTCAGCCCTCATCCGGTCACGCGACGGTAAAGCGACATACGAATAAGATGCCTCGCTTCCCATCTCATCCGTTTCCCGTTAAGCTGCGTGAATGGAATTGAAGGGTGAGCAGATTTCCCTCGTTGAACTTGCGGCGGTCGCTCTCGGAGGTGAAGCCGTTCATGTTTCTTCGATCGCGCGTCCGCGGATTCTCGCGGCGCGCAAACTGATCGAGGAAATTGTCGCACGAGATGTGGTGACTTACGGCGTCAACACGGGATTCGGCAAGCTCTCCGATGTCCGGATTCCCCATGCTGAATTGCACCAGCTTCAATTGAACCTAATTCGCAGCCACGCGTGCGGAATTGGAAATCCGCTGTCCGAAGGCGAGGTGCGCGCGATGATGTTGCTGCGCGCGAACGTCTTGGCTCTCGGTATGAGTGGCATCCGTTGCGAAGTCGTCGAGTTGCTTTGCGAAATGCTCAACCGGGGCGTCCATCCCGTCGTTCCAGAAAAAGGTTCGGTCGGGGCGAGCGGTGATCTCGCTCCGCTTGCGCATCTTGCATTAAGTCTTGTCGGTGAAGGCGAAGTTTTCTTTCAAGGGCAACGGATGTCGAGCGCCGGCGCTCTGCGGCGAGCTGAGTTAACGCCACTGCAACTTGAAGCAAAAGAAGGCCTGGCATTGCTCAACGGCACCCAGGCGATGCACGCGGTTGGTGGGCTCGCGCTTTTGCGCGCCCAGCGCCTCGCGCGTATCGCTGACGTTGCCGGCGCGATGAGTCTCGAAGCGTTGAAAGGCACCCCTGCCGCTTTCGATTTGCGGTTACAGGAAGCGCGACCGCACCCAGGCCAGAAAGCTGTGGCCAAACATCTTTTATCGCTGATGGAGGACAGCGAAATTCGCCAGTCACACGTCAAAGGCGATCCGCATGTCCAAGACGCATACAGCCTCCGTTGCATGCCGCAGGTGCACGGGGCAGTTCGAGGCGCGTTGACGCATTGCGAAGATGTTTTGCTGATTGAATCTGCATCAGCGACCGACAATCCGCTTGTGTTTGCGGACAGCGGAGAAGTGATTTCCGGCGGTAACTTTCACGGCGCACCGCTTGCCTTCGCGTTCGATTATGCTGCGATCGGGATTGTCGACCTGATGAACATGAGCGAGCGCCGTATCGATCGGTTGGTTAATCCGGACAAGAACGAAGGGCTCTCTGCATTCCTGGCACGGAAACCGGGCGTCGAATCGGGCTTCATGATTGCGCAGGTCGCGGCTGCTTCGTTGGTCAACGAAGCGCGTGTGCTAGCACACCCGGCGAGCGCTGACAACATCACCACGTCTGGTGGAAAGGAAGATCACGTTTCAATGGGGATGACGAGCGCGCTAAAGCTGCGATCGATTGTCGATCTTGCCGAAAACTTACTGGCGATTGAGCTGCTCACAGCTGCTGAAGGCTTGCAGCATCGCAGGCCGTTGAAAGCTGGAGCAGGCGTCGAGCAGGCGTTCGCTGTTGTGCGGGAGATTGCCCCGCCACTTACGCATGACCGTGCGCTCTCGGGCGACATTGCACGTGTTGCCGAAGCGATTCGCCGGGGCGATTTTGATGGCGAGGACGAAAAGTCATGAGCGGAAAACGAATCATCCGCGCGCCACGCGGCAGCCAACGCACCTGCAAAGACTGGCATCAGGAAGCCGCAATGCGGATGTTGATGAACAATCTCGACCCAGACGTAGCGGAGAATCCAGATCAGTTGGTCGTGTACGGCGGAACCGGTCGCGCTGCCAGAAGTTGGGAGGCATTTGAGGCGATCGTTCGCTCGCTGCGCGAGCTCGAAAATGACGAGACGCTTCTCGTGCAATCCGGAAAACCGGTCGGCAAATTCCGGACACATGGTGAAGCGCCGCGTGTCCTCATCGCGAACTCCAATCTTGTCGGACAATGGAACAACTACGCTGAGTTCAATCGGCTCGAGCGAATGGGGCTGACGATGTATGGCCAAATGACTGCCGGCTCATGGATTTACATCGGCAGCCAGGGAATTGTGCAGGGAACGTACGAAACTTTTGCCGCTGCTGGACGCAAACATTTCAGCGGCTCGCTCGAAGGAAAATTCGTACTAACCGGTGGCCTTGGAGGGATGGGTGGTGCGCAACCGCTCGCCGCGACAATGAACGGTGCGGTTTTTCTCGGAGTCGAAGTCGATCCTGCGCGGATCGAGAAGAGACTGAAGAGTGGATATTGCGACAGGAGCGCGGATTCGCTCGACGAAGCGCTGAAATTAATCGATCAGGCGCGCACAGATCGAAAATCGATATCCGTCGGATTGGTCGGTAATTGCGCCGATGTCCTGCCTGAAATTGTGAGGCGGGGAGTTGTCCCTGACGTTCTCACCGATCAAACCAGCGCGCACGATGCACTAAACGGCTACGTCCCGCACGGAATGTCGCTCGAGCATGCGCTCGCGTTGCGCCGGAAAAATCCGGACGAATATATCGAGCGCGCGATGCATTCAATGGCTGTGCATGTCGAAGCCATGCTGGCATTGCAAAAGAAGGGCGCAGTTACTTTCGATTATGGAAACAACATTCGCGCGCAGGCAAAGAAGCACGGTGTCAAAAACGCATTTGATATTCCGGGGTTTGTTCCGGAATACATTCGTCCGCTATTTTGCGAAGGGCGGGGTCCATTTCGGTGGGTCGCGTTGAGCGGTGACCCCGAAGACATCGCACGGACCGACAAACTCGCCCTCGAATTATTTCCTGAAAACCAAACGCTGGCGCGCTGGCTCGAGCTCGCCGAGAAGCGCATTCAATTTCAAGGATTGCCTGCGCGGATTTGCTGGCTCGGCTACGGTGGGCGCGCCGAGTTTGGTCTTGCGATGAATGAATTAGTGAAACGTGGCGAAATCAAAGCGCCCATCGTGATCGGCCGCGATCATCTCGACTCCGGCTCCGTCGCGTCTCCTAATCGCGAAACAGAAGGCATGCTCGACGACAGCGACGCAATCGCTGACTGGCCATTACTGAATGCGCTGATCAATACCGCTGCGGGTGCCTCGTGGGTGTCGATCCATAACGGTGGCGGCGTCGGCATTGGTTTCTCGCAACATGCCGGAATGGTTGTCGTTGCTGACGGCACCGAAAATTCCAAACGTCGGCTGGAGCGTGTACTTAGCAGCGATCCCGGCATGGGCATCCTTCGCCACGCCGATGCCGGCTATTCGCGCGCTATCGAATTCGCCGCGAGGCACGACATCAATATCCCAATGCAGCCGCGAGCGCGGGATTGACCGTAGCAGGCAAAGGCATTCCAATGCAGAAGCTTATCGAGTGCGTGCCGAATTTCTCTGAGGGGCGAGATCAAAACATTATTGGGCAGATTACTGACGCCATTAAATCAGTAGATGGCGTTTCGTTGCTGGACGTCGATCCCGGGGCGAGCACGAATCGGACGGTGGTGACTTTTGTCGGGAATCCTGAAGCGGCAGTGGAGGCGGCGTTTCGCGGCATCAAAAAAGCGGCGGAACTGATCGACATGCGTAAACACAAAGGAGCGCATCCACGGATGGGCGCGACTGATGTCTGCCCATTCATTCCGGTCAGCAGCGTTAGCTGGGAAGAGGCAGTTGAGTGCGCGAATCGCCTTGGAAAACGCGTGGGCGAGGAATTGAAGATTCCGGTCTATCTCTACGAAAAAGCTGCCAAAGATAAATCACGCTCGAACCTTTCCATTATTCGCACAGGCGAATACGAAGGATTTTTTGAGAAAATAAAGCAACCCGAATGGAAACCAGATTTCGGGCCCGCCGTTTTCAATGAGAAATCGGGCGCGACAGTCATTGGGGTTCGCGATTTTCTCGTGGCCTACAATGTGAACTTGAACACGAAATCGGTGCGTCGTGCGACCTCGGTTGCGTTTGATGTGCGAGAGCAGGGGAGAGTAAAGACTGAAGACGGCACGCCTTCGGGCAAACCGATTCTGGATTCCAACGGCGAAGCCGTTCGGATTCCTGGCATGCTGAAACATGTGAAGGCGATCGGTTGGTTCGTGAAGGAATACGGGATCGCGCAGGTCTCGATAAATCTCACCAACATCGAGGAGACACCGTTGCACGTTGCATTCGATGCCTGCATAGAATCGGCCGCAAGGCGCGGCTTGCGCGTGACTGGTTCGGAGATTGTGGGCATGGTTCCAAAAAAATGCTTGGTTGATGCCGGCCGCTATTTTCTTCGCAAGCAGCGATGGTCCGAAGGCGCTTCAGAGGAAGAGTTGATCGATATTGCGATTCGCTCGATGGGCTTGAGCGAATTGAGACCTTTCGATCCGAAAGAGAAAGTGATTGAGTTGAAGATTGAATCCGCTGAACAAAAGCTGTCCCTGGCGAAGATGAATCTGCGCGAATTTTGCAATGAAACGTTGAGCGATTCGCCCGCGCCGGGCGGAGGTTCCGTGGCAGCGTTGATGGGCGCGTTAGGTGCGTCGCTGGGCGGAATGGTGGCGAATCTTTCAGCCGGGAAACGTGGCTGGGACGACAAGCTCGAGTATTTCAGCGGTTGGGCCGTCAAGGCGCAGCAACTCAAGGACGAATTGCTGTCGCTTGTAGACGAGGATACGGCCGCTTTCAACAAAGTAATGGATGCATTGGCGTTGCCCAAGGAATCCGCCGAAGAAAAGGCTACACGTGCTACGACCATTGAAGAGGCGACTAAGCATGCGGCAGAGATTCCCCTGAAAGTCATGGAAACGGCATCGAGGTCGTATGCCTTGCTGGCCGAAATGGCGGAAAGAGGAAATCCAGTCTCAATCTCCGATGTCGGTGTCGGTACCCTAGCTACTCGCGCGTGCATCGAAGGGGCGGCATTGAACGTGCGAATCAATCTTGGCCAATTGAAGAACGAGAAATCCAAAAAGGATCTTCAGGAGAAGGTTCGAAAGATCAGCGCGGATTCCGAGGCACAGTTCAAGACCATCATCGAGGTTGTCGAAGGCAAGCTAAACAAATCGTGAAGTCACTCGCTGTTCTTCACGCTTCGCAACTCGTCACGCTGGCTGGAGCGAACCGATTCCGCGTAGGCGCGAAGATGTCTACGCTAGCGATTATTCAAGACGGCGGAATGCTGATCCGCGACGGAAAGATCGACCTCGTCGGCGCCAGCACTGAGATCGAGAACAAAGCAGGCGATTCGGAAGTTATCGATGCTCGTGGGAAAGTCGTTCTCCCCGGTTTTGTCGATGCGCACACGCATTTGGTTTTTGCGGGGAATCGTCTCGACGATTTCGAGCGCCGCGCGCGTGGCGAAACGTACGAACAAATCGCGAAAGCCGGCGGCGGGATTTGGTCAACTGTTGAAAAAACCCGCGCGGCATCGGATGCCGACCTTCTTGCTCAAGCAAAGAAACATGCAGAGTGGTTTCTGCGCTGTGGGACGACCACGGTTGAAGCCAAGTCTGGCTACGGACTGACACTCGATGATGAGTTGAAAATCTTGCGCGTGATGCGGCGGCTCAAGGAAGAAACGTCGCTGGAAATTGTACCGACGTTGCTCGGAGCGCACGCGGTCCCGCGCCACATGAATGCCGACGAATACATTGATCTTGTTATCGATGGGATGTTGCCACGGGTCGCGGGCGAAAAACTCGCGGAGTTTTGCGACGTATTTTGCGAGCCTGGGTATTTCGACATCGAACAATCGAGAAGAATCTTAACGGCAGCCAGGAAACTCGGACTGAATCTGCGAATTCATGCCGATCAACTCACTAATTCTGGCGGAGCACAGCTTGCTGCTGAATTGAAAACGACTACAGCGGATCATTTGGAGAAAACAGAGGAGCAGGGAATTGCGGCAATGAAATCAGCCGGCGTGCAACCGGTGCTCTTGCCGGGTTCAGTGTATACGCTCGGATTGTCGGATTACCCGCGCACGCGCGAAATGATCGAGGCCGACCTTGGGGTTATAATCGCAACCGATTTCAATCCAGGCTCCTCGCCAACACCGAGTATGCCGATGATTCTGTCGCTTGCATGCACGCAGATGAAAATGTCACCAGCGGAAGCAATCACAGCAGCGACGATCAACCCTGCTCACTCTCTCAATCGCGGCGATACGATGGGTTCGCTTGAGGCAGGCAAACTAGCGAACTTTTCGATTTTCGATTGCGAAAATTACCGCGAGTTGGCGTACTGGTTTGGAATTCCGCAGACGCATTCCGTTTACGTCTGTGGTAAATGTGTTTCAAGAGCGGGCGGTCTCTAGTCCGCCGCAAGGAAGCACATCAAAGAATGTCGCCGGAAGAACAACTCTTAAGACTGGAAAAGGAGTTCGCAGAAGCCGTTGTCAAAAACGATCCCGAAGCAATCGCACGATTTGTCGCTGATGACTGGATAATCATCGATGCGGACGGAGGAATCGTTGACAAGGTCCGTTTCCTCACCGTGGTCAAGTCGCATGACTTAACGCACGAGATAATGGAGTCGGACGATATTCGTGTTCGTGTTTATGGAGACAGCGCGGTTGTTACTACGCTAACTCGCACCAAGGGCAAATTCATGAGACAAGACTTCAGTACGCAAGAGCGGTCTACGGATTTCTTTGTGAAGGTCGATGGGCGGTGGCAATGCGTTCTGACGCAGCTTACTCGATTTGCAAAATGATGAATCCATAGCTCGCGACAGCCAGAGCTCACCCGCTGGTGCATTTTGCGGCGCTCGAAGAGCGCCGCTACACTGATTCAATGAAAGTTGAAGTCGAAAAGCACCCAGGATTGGTCTCGAAGCTGCAGATTGAGTTGCCTCCTGAGGATGTGGCAAAGGAGTGGGATGCGATCGCAAATAGCTTCGCGCGAGTCGCAAAGATTCCGGGTTATCGGCCGGGGAAGGCGCCGCGTGCCGTGATCGACAAAAGATTTCGCAAAGAAATCCAGGAGGAACTGACCAAAAAACTCGTCTCCAAAAGTTATCACGAAGCAGTCGAACGGGAGCAATTACGTGTGGCTTCTTTGACGAACATCGAAGACGTTCAGTTCGGCGAGAACAAATCGATGCGCTTCCGCGCTACCGTGGTTACCGCGCCGGAATTCGAGCTGCCGGATTACAAGCAAATTCCCGTGCAAGTGCCAGACACAAAAGTTTCTGATGTCGACGTCGATGAGGCGCTGGATCGTTTGCGTGATCAATCCGCCGACTTTGTAGATGTGCCGGCACGCGGGTTAGAAATGGGCGATTTTGCAGTGCTCGATTTCGACGGATCAGTGGAGAGCAAGCCGATCAGCGAAATCGCGCCGCAAGCCAGCAAGAATTTGTACGGCGGCAAAAAATTCTGGCTGCATCTCGCGGCTGGCAATTTTCTGCCGAAATTTTGTGAACAGTTGATCGGGCAAAAACCCGGTGAAACGCGCCTCGTGATCGTCCATTTCCCAGAGGATTTTATGGTGAAAGAATTGGCAGGCAAAAAAGCGGATTACGCCGTTACGTTGCGTGACATCAAGGAGAAGGTTTTGCCAGCAGTCGATGACGCGTTCGCGGCCAAATTAGTTCCCGGAAAAACGCTTGCCGATCTTCGCCAGATGATCGAGCACGATATTGAACATGCAAAAGAGCATGATGCTGAGCGAGCCAAGGAATCGCAGATCGTCAAGTTTTTGCATGAGCAGACTCAGTTCGAGTTGCCTCCAGCGCTTCTTCAAAATGAAACACGTCGTGCATTGGCTGAATTGGTGCAACAGAACCGCGAGCGCGGTGTTACTGATGAGATGCTGAAGGAAAAGGAAAAAGAGCTCATCGATGGTGCTGCGAGTCTCGCGGGGCATCGGTTGAAAACCAATTTCATTCTGCACCGGATTGCGGAGCGCGAAAAAATCCAGGTAGTGAAGGAAGATATTGATTTTCGCCTCAAGCAGGAGGCGGCGCGTTATGACATTTCGCCAGAGAAAATGCGCAAGGAACTGCAGCAAAAAGATGCATTGGATGACGTCGCTGAACAAATTCTGCTAGGCAAGACTCTTGATTTCCTAAAGGCGAATGTTAGCGTCGAAACAGTGCAAGAGAGCACCCTTAAAGAAGAAAAATCATGAGTGTAGCGGATGAAAACGTTTCCCAGGTGCTGATTCCGATGGTGGTGGAGCAGACTGGCCGCGGCGAGCGCAGCTACGATATCTATTCGCGGTTGCTCAAGGACCGTATTGTCTTCATCGGAACGCCGATGGACGATCACATTGCGAATCTCGTCATCGCTCAGCTTCTCTTTCTGCAAATGGAAGACTCCAAGAAGGACATCAACATCTACATCAATTCGCCTGGCGGCTCGGTGACTGCAGGACTCGCGGTATATGATACGATGCAGTTTCTCACTTGCGACGTGACGACTTACTGCCTTGGGATGGCTGCGAGTATGGCGGCTGTGCTCCTTTGCGCAGGCACGAAAGGCAAACGTTTTGCGCTGCCGAATTCCGACATCATGATCCATCAGGTTTCCGGCGGTGCGCAGGGCGCGGCGAGCGACGTTGAACGGCAGGTCGATTACATGTTTAAGCTAAAGAAACGCCTCATCCGAATCATGGCGCAACACACTGGGAAAACGGAGGAGCAAGTCCGGGGCGATTCAGATCGCGATTATTATATGTCCGCAGAAGAGGCGAAGGCATATGGCTTGGTGGACGAAGTGATTAAGTCCCGAAAGGAAATTAAGTTGCTCGACGGCGCGACGCCGCCTTCCAGTGACCGGTCAGTGGAAATCGCGGAGGTGGCTTTGCCGCGCAAGGCCGCGGGATAACAGCGACTTTTTTAAAACCAATATGGCCCGCGCTTCCAATCTCACCATGTGCTCGTTTTGTGGCAAGAGCCATGCCGAGGTGCGCAAGCTAATCGCTGGTCCTGGCGTTTATATCTGCGATAGCTGCATCAACGTTTGCAAGAGCATTCTTGATAAGGAACTCAATGAGGACGCCCGGCGTCAATCGTCCAACATTCGCGTACCTAAGCCGGCGGACATCCGACGCGCGCTCGATCAGTATGTAATCGGGCAGGAGATCGCGAAAAAGACGCTGTCTGTGGCGGTCCATAACCACTACAAGCGAGTGCTGCAAACCGCGTCGCCCGCCGAGGCGTCCGCTGCGTTTCAGCCCGACCTGCTTGCGGATGTTGAAATTGAGAAGAGCAACATTTTACTCATCGGACCTACTGGCTCCGGCAAAACACTGCTTGCCAAGACACTTGCCAGGATCCTGGACGTGCCGTTTTGCATTGCTGACGCGACAACGCTGACCGAAGCCGGCTACGTCGGCGAAGACGTCGAAAACATCATCCTGCGGCTCCTTCAAAATTCGGATTACGACGTGAAACGAGCGGAGATTGGCATCGTTTACATCGACGAAATCGATAAGATTGGACGCAAGACCGATAACGTGAGTATCACTCGTGACGTGTCCGGCGAAGGAGTGCAGCAGGCGCTTTTGAAAATTTTGGAGGGCAGCACGTGCAATGTCCCGCCCCAGGGCGGCCGCAAACATCCGCACCAGGAATACATCCAGGTCAACACTGAGAAGATTCTCTTCATTTGTGGCGGGGCATTTATTGGGCTGGATAAGATCATTCAAAAGCGCGTCGGCCAAAAAGTAATGGGCTTTGGCAGCCCGACGCTCGAAGTGGAAGAAGCATTGCGAAAGCAAGCTGTCCGACACGTGGAGCCGGAAGACTTGCTCACTTTTGGAATGATTCCCGAATTCATTGGACGCCTGCCGGTTGTTAGTTCGCTCGATGCGCTAACAGAAGAAGAAATGGTAGCCATTCTGACTGAGACGAAAAACGCCATGGTGAAGCAGTACAGCAAACTATTCTCGATGGAAGGCGTCCGTTTATCTGTGACCAAAGATGCGTTGCGGGCGCTGGCGGCGCAGGCAGTTACAAAGGGTACAGGCGCGCGCGCTCTCCGTTCGATGCTCGAGCGGATCATGCTCGACATCATGTACGATGTGCCCAGCCGCGAAGATATCGCCGAAGTCACAATCAATCGGGCGGTGGTGGAGGGCAAAAAACTTCCACTGATTCGTAAAAAGCAGGACAAAACGGCGGCCTGATTTGGCGGAAAACGCCGAACGCTCCCCTCAGCATTCAAAGCTGTCATTCTGAGCGAAGCGAAGAATCTCTGATCCGAGATGTTTCGCTTCGCTCAACATGACAGGACTGCTGGTTAGAATGTTGAGTGTTTGGGATTGCGCGTCGACTGTGAGGCCTGCCATGCGCGCAGCCATTATCAACACCGGGACCGAGCTTTTGCTTGGCGATGTTCAGGACGCGCATCTCGCATTCATCGCACGCGAGATTTTTCCGTTGGGTCTGCGCATCGAGGAGCGGCGCACGGTCCCAGACGCCGAGGTCATCAGGGGAACGGTGAGTGACTTGCTTCCGGCCTGTGAAATTCTTTTCGTGACCGGCGGTTTGGGTCCAACCACCGATGATACCACTCGAGAAATGGTTGCCGATGTACTCGGATTAGAGCTGTATCAGGACCCACAACTGCTGACTTCGCTTCAGCAGCGACTTCGAACACGGGGAATCAAATGGTCTGAGGGGATTGCTCGTCAGGCCAATGTCCCGGCAGGCGCACAGGTTCTTCCGAATGAAAACGGAAGCGCCTCGGGATTCTATTTGAAGCCAAATATTAATCCCCGGATTCCATCCCCGCATATTTTTGTCCTGCCAGGGCCGCCGCGCGAGCTTCAGCCGATGTTCCGAACATCCGTTATGCCGATCTTACGCTCAATCGTACCGGCCTCGGCGTTACTGGAGCGACGGCTGTACAGGATCGCCGGAGTGGGGGAGTCGTTCGTTGAGGAAGCAATCGGCAGAAAAGTTTTGGCGATTTCGGGGATTGAGCTCGGCTATTGTGCGAGACCAGGCGAAGTGGAAGTGCGCATTATCGGGAAAGCCGACGCGATTGAACAGGCGGGTGCCATCATCAGATCGACGTTGGGAGTCTCGATCTTTTCTACAGCGAATGAAAACCTAGAGGAAGTAATCGTCAAACTGCTCATACAGCGCAATGAAACGATGGCCACCGCAGAATCGTGCACTGGCGGATTGATTGCGAACCGCATCACGAATGTGCCGGGCGCGTCGACCGTTTTTATTGCCGGTTATGTTTGTTACGCTGATCAGGCCAAGACCGACATGTTGAATGTCGATCCAAAGGTCATCAAAGAGCACGGCGCCGTGAGCGAGCCGGTTGCACGCGCTCTTGCCGAACATGCCCGCTTCCGTGCGGGATCCAACTATGCTCTCGGAACGACTGGAGTTGCCGGGCCAACCGGTGGATCGCCGGAAAAGCCAGTGGGAACGGTTTACGTTGCCCTCGCGTCAACGGAGTCAAAAACGACCGCGAAGAAATTCTTTTTCCCCACTGATCGTGAGACCTTCAAGGAGCTAACAGCGCAAGCGGGGTTTGAGATGCTACGGCGCACGCTGCTTCAAAAGTCCAATTCTCAAACCCCAATATCCAAAGAAACTTCAACCTCCATTCTCCAATAGCAAAGACAGATTTCTTGAGATCTGGTCATTGGAGTTTCTCTGGAGCTTGGCTGTTGGAGTTTGTAGCCTAGTAATCGCCGACGTCCACCGGTGTTCCCACTCTCGCGTGGTCGTAAAACAATTTTGCGCCATCGGCCGACTCGCGTATGCAGCCATGCGAAGCGGGGTAGCCAGGCAGAATTCCGACGTGCATCCCGACACCTTCGCCGGTAAGGCGAAGGAACCATTGCATGGGCGCGCCGGCAAAGTGCGTTCCGCTCGGCGCGGAATCGATTCGCGCACTGACGCCCGCGCGCACGATTCGGCCAGAACCATCCACAAAGTTACCGTATAGGCTGGAATGATGATTCGGGTCCTTTTCCATCACAGTGAAATGTCCGCTCGGTGTACCGTGACCGCGTTTGCCGGATGAAATCGGACCGTCAGCCACGATGTCGTCGCCGATCATCAGATACGTGCGCTGCTTCGAAAGCGACACGACAATTCGGGTGTTATCCGGCGTCGCCTGATTCAATAAAGATTGATTCACTTTCAATGGCGCCTGCCTTTGAATAAGCTCCGACGCTTTGCGCACCGGTTGCGGTGTCGGTCTTGGTTGCTTTGGTCCGAAGAGACGGAACTGGCCGTTGATCGAACAGGTAAAAACAGTCAGCGAAAACGCACAAACCAGTATGGAAATCTTTGCCCGCATAAATTTAGCCGCCATTGTAGCTGTTCACGCGCCGAATCCAACCCGTTAACCAACGTGATTCATGCCGTCCGACCGGAGCGTTGTGCACGCGTCGAGTCAAGGTCGCCCTCGCCGCACGCGCGAATTCATCAACCGCATCAGCGTCACCGGTACCATGCATGCTTTCGAGGACCTGAAGCAAGCCCCATCCCTGACCTTGGTATCGCTCCGTATGCAGGACGCCTTCCCCCTTGAAGTTGACATAATCGACAATGGCGTAGCAGCCTTGCGCAGTTCTCGCCAGGCGGTCGAACTGTTGCTGTACGTTGGCTCGATCGCCAGGCGCCGCTTCATCCAGCATTTTAGGCAGCGCGCTCTCCAACCGGCCAATGAGAAATTCGGCCTGAAGAGCGATCGTATCCACCAGAAACTGGCGTAATTGATTCATCTCTATCGTGTGTTGCGCGCGAAGAAACTCCGCACGTGAGTTCCATGGACATGGCTGTTCGCCGCCTCTCAAGAGCAATGTTGGCAATTTCGCGCCGCGTTTTGAAATGAAACTCACGACTTTGGGAAAACTTTCTTCAAATGGGCCGCGTCGTCCTTTCGGATACCAGATGAAATGGCCAATGCCGAGCGATGCAAAGTCTTCGCCTTGATTCCATGAAGTCAGCCCGGAAATAGTTCCATTACATTCGTTTTGCCAGATTTTTTTTCCGATCCTTTGAACGTCGGAATGCGAGAGAGTGATTCCGCAGGAGATCTGCGGCCACAATGGAATCATCCAGGTAATAAGCAATAGTACCAGGGGATAAGGGCGCCTGGATGACCAGTCATGCTGTTTTCTTGACGGGCGGCATTTATCCATTAGCGTGCGGCTTTCTGCGGCGGTTAGCTTAATTAAACCCGGCGCGGGAATCACCATCTTATGAAATATTTCATTCTTATCGTCAGCGCATCCTTAGTTGCATTGCCGTTGTTCGGGCAAGAGAAATCACCGCAACTTAAAGACCAGAAGGACAAGGTCAGCTACAGCATCGGCATGAATATTGGATTCAATCTTAGCCGGCAGAAAGTAGACATTAATCCCGACATTCTCGCCGCCGGCATCAAAGACTCCATCGCCGGTAAACCGCAACTGACCCAAGACCAAGTCAAAGACGTCATGGCACAATTTGAGAAAGACATGGAACAAAAACAGAAGCAGGCGGGAGAGAAAAATAAGACCGAGGGCGCGAAGTTTCTCGAGGAGAACAAAAAGAAACCAGGAGTAAAAACAACTGCCAGTGGGTTGGAATATAAAGTCGAGAAGGAGGGAAGCGGACCCCAGCCCAAACCGACCGACATGGTGACGGTAAATTATCGCGGCACTCTCATCGACGGCACTGAGTTCGACAGTTCTTACAAGCGCGGGCAGCCGGCCACTTTTCCAGTTACTGGCGTCATCAAGGGGTGGACCGAAGCGCTTCAACTGATGAAAGTCGGATCAAAATATCAGTTGTGGATTCCACCGAGCCTCGCCTATGGCGAACGCTCCGTCAGTCCAGAGATCGGTCCCAACGCGGCTCTGATTTTTGAAGTAGAACTACTGGACGCCAAGCCGACTCCAACACCTGGCCCAGCGGGTTCGCCGAGAGCGACGCCACCGGCTGCGTCAAAGGGTACTCCGCCGTCCGCGCCATCGCCGAAATAATTGTGGCGGCTTTGTCCGCCAAGTAAGCGCAGTACGTCCGAGTCCGAGGCTTTAATGAAAAGCCCTGCGGATTAAGGTAGCTGCGTGCCAGAGGCGTTGATCAACGAACCGCTGTCGTTTGCCATTGTATCCGGGGCGCATCGCCCCATAAGTCTTCGAGACTGTAGAAAGCCCGCTTGTCCTGATGAAAAATGTGGACAACAACCTGCAGGAAGTCGAGCACCATCCATTGGCTGGCGGGAAATCCATCAATCGCTACAGGCCGAACAGAATGGTCCTCTCGCAATCGTGTTTCGATTTCGTTTGCGATCGCTTTCAGTTGAGGCTCGGAGCTGCCAGAGCAGATCACAAAAAAATCCGTGAACGTCGAGATGTCGCGCAAATCCAGCACAACGATGTTTTCCGCCTTTTTGTTCGAGGCGAGGTCCGCGCAGGTTGTTGCTAAGCTTTCCGGGGTTATTTCGATTGCTCCAGGTAAAGTTTCTCGCGGCGGATGATTTCTTCCACTGCTGGCGGTACGAGATAACGAATGCATCGGCCAGAGGCAACTCGCTTTCTTATTTCTGTTGCCGAGATGTCGATTTTCCGCTCAATGACGGGATAAGAGTGGGAGCGTGGTTGACCGGTGCGATCGAGGACAATGAAATGCACCATTTTTTCCAGCTCGGCAAAGCGATGCCATTTTGTGAGCTTGGCCACGTTATCTTCACCGACCAAACAGTAGATCGCTGCATCGCTGTTGCGTCGCCGAACTTCTTCGACGGTATCGATTGTGTAAGAGGGTGGCGGGCGACGCAGCTCACAGTCTTCCACGGAAAACCTCGACTCGCCTTTAACCGCCGCCCGCAACATTGCTAATCGTGATTCGCTGCTCGCAATCGGAGCGGCCTTCTTCAGAGGAGAAATCGCCGCCGGCACAAAGATTACTTCGTCAACTCCCAATGTTTCGAGAGCGTCGCGGGCGAGAATCAAATGGGCGTGATGGACCGGGTCGAACGTGCCGCCATAGATTCCTATTTTCAACGCTGAATGCTCAATGCTCAGCGCTCAACATTCAACACCATCCTGTCATGTTGAGCGAAGCGAAACATCTGTAATCTGAGATCCTTCGCTTCGCTCAGAATGACAGCCGTTGAATATTGAGGCTTGGGCGCTAATCTGTCCGCCCATGGAGAGCGATTCCCTGGGTCAACTCATTATGATCGGCGTTCCGGGCAAGGAACTGGACACCGAGACTGCGCAATTGTTCCGGCGGGTGCAACCGGGCGCTTTTATTCTTTTCGGCCGCAACCTCGAAAACGCCGCGCAACTTCGAAAGCTTATCGACGATTTGCGCGACCTCAGCGAAATCGAGCCAATCATCACGGTAGATCAGGAGGGCGGTCGCGTTTCGCGATTACGCAGGATCGGCAACGAACCGCCAAACGCACAACAACTGCGCGAAAAAGGCGATCTCGATTTGATCAGGCGTCACGGTGACATTACCGGGCGTTTGCTGCGGGTTTTCGGGTTCAATTTGGATTTGTGCCCGGTTCTCGACGTTTCATTTGATGACGATGCCGAAAATTCGTTACGCGGCCGTTGTTACGGGAGAACTGTCGAAGAGGTCATTCAAAATGCCGGCGCATTCAACGAGGCGATGAGAGGGCAGGGGATCGCGAGCTGCGGGAAACATTTCCCCGGTTATTCCGCTGCAACTTCAGATGCTCATTACCAGTTGCCGCGCATCGAGCGCACCCGCGAAGAATTAGATCAAAACGAGTTAGCCGTTTTTCGCCAGTTCGTAAATGAAGTGGACAGCATGATGATTTGTCATGGGTGGTATCCCTGCTTCGAACCGGAAAAAACTCCGGCGAGCCTGTCACGCCAGGTCATCACCGACCTTCTTCGCAGCGAATTTGGCTTCGACGGATTCGTCATGACGGACGATCTCGATATGGGGGCGATTCTGAACGGTTACAGCCTCGACCAAACAATTCGTCTCGCCATCGCGGCTGGAAATGATCTGGTTATGATTTGCCACCGAATTCCCGAGATCGAAAACGTGCATCGGATTCTTGGCAAACTGCCAAGCAAGCAGACCCAGCACGCTCTACAAAGCGTCGCCCGGCTTAAGAAAAAGCTGTCGCCACCGGCCGAATTTTCCGAAACCGCTTTTCGCAAAATTGACAATGAAATCTGGGATCTGCGCGTCGCCGTTCTTGGCGAAGAACGTGCCAGGCAGAGCAGCGTCCAAAACGTCAAGCCCTCGCCAGTCGAGATGTTTTGATCTGGGGAAAGACGCGCAGCGCGTGAGCCGAGCGCGCTTGGGACAGGCAGTTGCGTGCGCCCAACGTGAACGTGGTTAGTCTGCCCGTTCAACTACACATCTTGACCCGTTTGGCGATTCCGCACTATCCTCCGCTCGCGTCGTCGGGCAGAAGACCGCGGTGACGTTATTGACCGGTGAACGCCAACCAGCAAATGCGCGAGAGTACCCGTGCCGAACTCACCGTCCGCGGCCTGATCATAGGCGCAGTCATCACACTCGTGTTCACTGCGGCCAATGTGTACTTCGGCCTCAAGGCCGGCCTCACGTTTTCGACGTCGATTCCGGCGGCGGTGATTTCTATGGCAATCCTGCGGGGTTTCCGCGATGCGACCATTCAAGAAAACAACATTGTGCAGACGGTCGCGTCCGCGGCGGGAACACTGTCATCTATCATCTTTGTGTTGCCCGGTTTGATCATGATCGGTTATTGGACGGAATTTCCGTTCTGGAGCTCTTTTTGGATCTGCGCGCTCGGCGGAATTCTTGGTGTCATGTATTCAATCCCGCTGCGGCGTGCATTAGTGACGACTTCGGACTTGCCGTATCCGGAAGGCGTCGCCTGCGCTGAAGTGCTCAAGGTTGGCAGCAGCGGCGATTCCGCGCACGCTTCTGATATCGAACACGGCCGCGCCGGTTTGCTCGCGGTGTTGTGGGGATCGATTGTTTCCGCGGTCTTCGCGGTGATCGTCGGTACGCAAATTTTCGCAGCAGACGTCGCACAAACTTTTCGAATCGGCAGGCGCGGCGCAGTTAGCGGTTACGACTTCGCGTTGTCGTTCGCACTTCTCGCGATCGGACATTTGGTTGGTCTTTCGGTTGGAATTGCGATGTTGATCGGCGCGCTGATTGGTTGGGGCTGGGGCGTCCCGCATTTTTCAGCCATTGCCGGCGATGTCACGACGGCCACGGCCACGCTCGCGCAAAAGACTTGGAGCACGAAAGTGCGTTTCGTCGGCGCCGGAGCGATCGGCGTTTCGGCGATCTGGACGCTGCTGAAATTAGTGAAGCCGGTTGCGAGCGGTCTCGCGAGTGCGATGGCCGCTGCACGCGCGCGCAAAGCCGGCAAAGCCGACACGCTTCCGATCACGGAGCGCGACATTCCAATCGGTATCGTCGGTCTTATCACTTTGGCGTGCATGCTGCCGATCGGATGGTTGCTCGGCTATTTCGGCAACACCAGCGGCCTCGGTGCGCATCTCCCAACGCTCATCATCGGCGGCGTTGCTTATGTCGTGCTTATGAGCTTCTTCGTCTCAGCGGTGTGCGGTTACATGGCGGGTCTGATCGGTTCGTCCAACAGCCCGCTCTCGGGCATTGGGATTTTGGTGGTGATTGGCGCGGCGTTGTTACTCGTTATCGGCGTTAAACCTTATGTGTCGCCGGATTCTGGCAAAGCGTTAATGGCTTTCGCATTGTTTACAACGGCGGTAATCTTCAACGTCGCTGCGATTGCCAACAACAACCTTCAGGATCTCAAGACTGGCCAACTGGTTGATGCCACGCCGTGGAAGCAGCAGGTGGCACTCGTCATCGGTGTTATTGCGGGCGCGTTTGTGATTCCGCCGGTGCTCGATCTGGTGAATCACGCCTACGGTTTCGTAGGCGCGCCGGGAGCAGAGCTGCATGCCCATCCACTGCCGGCGCCGCAGGCGGGGCTGATTTCCTCTTTGGCTCAAGGCGTCATAGCCGCTGACATTGACTGGAGCTTGATCCGAATTGGTGGATTGATCGGCATCGGCATCATTTTATTGGATGAAATACTCGCGCGGACGACGAAACACATGCGTGTTCCGCCGCTGGCTGTTGGCCTCGGAATTTATCTGCCGACGCAAAGCACGTTGATGATTGTCGTCGGCGCGATTGTCGGGTGGTTCTTCGACCAACACGCTAATCGCACTCCAAAGCCCGAAGCGACGAAACAGCTTGGCGTGCTTCTCGCGTCGGGGTTGATCGTGGGGGAGAGCATCATCGGCGTCATCCTTTCCGCGATCGTTGTTTTCTCCGGCAAAGCTGCGCCGCTTGCCCTGGTGGGTCCCGGATTCGAAAAGGCCAGCGTTTTCATCGGCGGCGTGGCGTTCGCGGCCATCGGGTTCATGCTTTACCGATGGATTCTGCGGATGGCGACGGCAAGATCGACATGAAACGGAAATGGAACTGGCCGATCTGGGTTGGTTTTGTTGTCGCCCTCGGCGGATTATTTTCCTACGGGTTTTTCGTTCGTTATCCACTCACGCGCGATTTTCCATGGGCGAATCTTTTGCTCTTTGGGATTGGCGCTGCATTGTTGATTTTTGGCCTCTTTCGCGCGTTTGGCCGACCGCAACTCTATCGCGGTAAAATCTTCGGCCCGGTACTCGCCGCGATCGGTTTGTTTTTTTTCGCGTTTTTCAGTTACGAAATTTTCTATGTCGTGCGTCAGGTTCCTCTCTCTGCCCATGCGCCGCGCCTTGGCGAACAGGCACCGGACTTCCTGTTGCTGGATCAAAACGCGATGCCGGTGGGTTTGGGCGATTTGCTTTCCGGATCAAAAGCTGTCGTGCTGATTTTCTATCGCGGTTTCTGGTGACCGCTATGCAACTCCGAGTTGCGGAGTTTCCGGCAAAAGCTTTCGGAGTTCGATGCGCGCGACATCCGCGTCGTCGGTATTAGTGTCGATCCACCGGACATTAACCGGCGGCAATCTCAAAAACTCGGCTACACATTCCCGTTGCTCTCCGATCCTAAAGCCGAAGTGATTCGCCGTTACGATGTGCTGCATCCCAGGGCAGGGCCAAAAGGCGCGGACATCGCACGACCCGCCGAGTTTCTGATCGATTCCAGCAGAATCGTTCGTTGGGTCAACCTCACCGAAAACATCGCCGTCCGTGCGCGGCCGGAGCAAGTCCTCAGTGCCTTCAAACAAATTGAGCCAGCCGAGCAGTGATTGACGGCGCTCCGCCGAATCAATAACTTCAGCGCACGTGCATTCCGATTTGGAACAACTGCTCATTCTCCAAGATCGCGAGCAAAAGATCAGACAGATTGGGATCGAAATCGAAACAGTGCCGTTACGGCGCAAGAGCTTGGAAGCCCAATTAGCCGCAAGCAGGGCAAGCTTGGAGGCGCTTAAGCATAGAACGCGACAGGTTGAAATGGATCGTAAGAAACTTGAGCTGGATGTGGGCACTCGCACTGAGACCATCTCACGTCTCAAGACACAGCAATATCAGACGCGCAAGAATGATGAATTTCAGGCGATTGGTCATGAAATCGAGCGGTACGAAAATGAAATTCGCAAGATCGAGGACGAAGAGTTGGAACTCATGGTCCTAGCAGACAAGATTAAAGCGGACCTCGGCGATGAAGAAAAGAAAGCAGCTGCGGCCAAAGACTCGATCGCCCGGCAAACGATTGACTTGGACGAAAAATCGAAAGCTTTGGACTCGCAATTACAGGGGTTAACCAAGGAACGCTCCGAGTTGGCTGGAAAAATCGATGAGGATTTGCTCGGTCGCTTCGAACGCCTCTTCAAAAGCAAAGGTGATGCCGCTGTTGTTGCCATCGAGCATGGGGTTTGTACAGGCTGTCACATGAAAGTGACGACTGCCACCGCGGCTCAAGTCAGAGCTGGAAAAGAAATCGTAAGCTGCGAAAACTGTGGCCGGATTCTGTACGATGCGGCGTAACCTGAGAATCTTCCTCTTCCGCTTCCTCCCAATCTAACTCCTAATCGGCAAGAAGAGACGAAGAAGCAGGGTGAGAGGAAGAGGAAGAGTTACAGCTACACATTGAACCGGAAGAAAATTACGTCGCCGTCCTGCACAACGTAGTCTTTTCCTTCCAGACGCAGTTTGCCTGCTTCGCGAGCTTTCGCGAAAGAACCGAGAGCAGCCAGATCGTCGTAGTGAATTGTCTCGGCCGCGATAAAACCGCGCTCGAAATCTGAGTGAATGGCCCCGGCTGCCGTGGGCGCTTTGTCGCCAGCGTGAATGGTCCAGGCCCGCGTTTCTTTTTCGCCCGTTGTAAAAAACGTGCGCAGACCGAGGAGGTGATAAACAGCCCGAATGAGCGCGTGCACTCCGCTGTCTTCTACTCCCAGACCGCGCAAGTATTGTGCCGCTTCATCTTCACCAAGATCAACAAGTTCGCTCTCGATCTGTGCGCTAATCATTATCGCTTCCGTTGCGAAATGATGGCGCGCATAATCCTCGACGGCCGCGATGCGCTTCGCGGCGTTGTAGCCGGGGGCGGTGACCCCGGCCGGGATAACGGCATCAACGCCTTGAATGCCGGGGTCACCGCCCCCGGCTACAGTAGCCAAATCTGATTCCGCAACGTTACAGGCAAAAATTGTCGGTTTTGACGTCAGCAGGAAGAAACCTCGCGCGACCGCCTTCTCTTCGGGAGTCAACTCGGCAGTAACCGCCGGTTTCGCGCGATCGAGATGCGCTAGTAGTTTTTCGATGATCGCATTTTCAATGATTGCTGCTTTCTCGCCGGCGTGCAGCTGCTTCTGTATTCGGTCGCGTCGCTTCTGCAGGGAAGCTAGATCAGCCAGGACGAGCTCGGTATTTATGACCTCGATGTCGCGAACTGGATCAATCGTCGCGCTAACGTGGTGAACATCCGGATTTTCGAAACACCGCACCACCTGCACGATCGCCTCCACTTCGCGGATGTGGTGGAGAAACTGATTGCCAAGTCCTTCGCCAGCGCTCGCGCCTTTGACGAGTCCGGCGATATCCACAAACTCAATTGCCGTCGGCGTGATCTTTTTCGAACGAGAAATCTCGACGATTGTTTCGAGGCGAGAATCTGGAACCGTTACAACGCCGACATTCGGATCGATCGTGCAAAATGGATAATTTTCTGCCGGCGCTTTATGCGTGCGTGTGACCGCATTGAAAAGCGTCGACTTCCCAACATTCGGCAGTCCTACAATTCCAGCACTTAACATGATTTTGTTGCGGCGGTCTCTGGCCGCCGACACGAGCGACGTTCAGAGAGCGCCGCTACAGTTGAAAATCGGGCCGGCGGGATTTGAACCCGCGACCTCTTGAACCCCATTCAAGCGCACTACCAAGCTGTGCTACGGCCCGCTGAGGCGAATACTGTTGCCACTTCTGGGTGTGAGGCAAACGTTTCGGCTTGCGCGAATGAAAGCAGCCATCAGCAAACTTAACTGTGTAGCAGGGATCGGACTGGTCATTTGTCTCATCGCAATCAGTGACGCCCGGGCGCGGTCGGGTGGCTGCGTCAAGGTCAACGAAAATGCCGTCGCGTTCGCGTCTCAACTCATCCACGAAGGACGTCTGATCGCTGATGGCAAAGGCGCGTGGCGCGAGCACAAACCTTCTCCTGATGTGGAAAACGAATTCATCCGCGTGCACGGGTTTGCCGAATACGCGAAGTGGCATCTCGGCGTGGACGAACGTTACGCTGTAAATACGAAGCGCAGATACAAGTTCCCTTACGGTGATTTCACAAACGTTCACCGGTGCGGTCTCCTCGCGGTGAAAGCCAGAGCGGCTGAGCACAAATATCACGACATCGAAGATGCGGCTGCACGGCTGATTGGAATGGCGCTGCGCGGGCGTTGGTGAAAAAAATAACTATAACGCGTTTTGATGCCTGCCGAGAGCCGCTACGATTCAGCCATTCCAAGCGAACAAGAACGCGTCGATCAATTCGGGCAAGTCATTGCTGTAGCCGCCCTCCAGGACAACTGCGACAGGAACTTCGATGTCGCCTAACCACTCGCCTAACATGGCAAAGTCTTCGCGCTCGAGCGTTAGTTGCAGCAGCGGATCACGCGCGTATGCGTCGAACCCTGCTGAAACCAAAAGCAACTCAGGGTTGAAATCTTTCAAATTATCGAAAGAACGTCGCGCGATGTCGAGAATTCTGCTGCGCGCCGTAGACGGCCGAATGGGGTAATTAACAATGTTTGCAAAGGATTTCGCTCCGGTCCCGGGATAAGCCGGGAACTGATGAATCGAGGCAAATCGAATTCGCTCGTTGTGCGCTACAATCGCCTCGGTCCCGTTCCCGTAATGTCCATCAAAATCCCAAATGGCAATCCGTTCAGCGCCGTTTTCCAAAGCGTCGAGCGCCGCGACAGCCACGTTGCTGAAATAACAGAAACCCATTGCGCGATCTCGCGTGGCGTGATGTCCCGGCGGCCGCATCAAACTGAAGGCGGCCTCGCCGCGCAACGCGGAACGCGTTGCCTCAATTGCCGCACCGGCTGAACGGCGCGCGTGCACTTCAATGTTTGGATAAAATGGCGTATCGAGATCAAAATGTTCGAGCGCGTTGGCAACGCCTTCAACATGCTCATGCGAATGTGCGCGCAACAACTGCGCATCCGTCGCGGCAGCGGGCTTCCCCCATTCCCAATCAGGATGTCGATCCTTTAGGAGTGGCGCAGTGCGGGCGATCCGCTCCGGCCGTTCCGGATGGCTGGGACTCGAATATTCGAGACAGCTTGGGTCGTAAAAAATCGTCATCTCAACAAGCAGCAATGGATCTGATGAACGAATAAAGCAGAATTCGCCTGCGTTTCGCGAAGCTTTTGGAGTGCGTGCGCGTCCTCGCGCCGCTTTTGCGCGTCGCCCAGTTGAAAGCGATGCGAAGGCGCCTCGCACTCCCAAAACACTTCGTGCAAAAGCAAGGCATGTGCTCTGGAGCTCGGCTGAAGCTTGAAAGCCCGCAAATTAAGGAAACACTAGCGCTATGCTAAACGGCCAGAGAATTGTGGTGGTGATGCCCGCGTATAACGCCGCGCGCACGTTGCGCCAGACTTACGACGAAGTCATGGCGCATGGCATTGTGGATCTCGTAATCGTCGTAGACGACGCCAGTCATGATGAGACGGTGGCAATCGCGCGCACCTTGCCAAACGTGCAGGTGAAGATGCATCCAGAGAATCGTGGTTACGGCGCTAACCAAAAGACCTGTTATCGCCTCGCCCTAGCCGCAGGCGCAGACATCATTATCATGATTCATCCAGATTATCAGTACACGCCGCAGTTGATTCCGGCGATGGCGGCCTTGGTGGCGAGTGGTCTTTATCCCTGTGTACTTGCTTCGCGCATTCTTGGGGGAGGCGCGTTGCGCGGCGGCATGCCGTGGTGGAAATACGTGTCAAACCGCGTCCTGACCCTTGTGGAAAATCTTCTTATCGGCGCGAAACTCTCGGAATATCACACTGGTTATCGCGCATTTTCGCGCCAATTGTTGGAGCGGCTGCCGCTGGAGGAAAACTCCAATGATTTTGTGTTCGATAATCAAATTCTCGCGCAAATCGTTGCCCTCGGTTGCGCGATCGGTGAAGTGACGTGTCCAGCGAGGTACATGCCGGAGGCGTCATCGATCAATTTCCGCAAAAGCGTGCGCTATGGCTTAGGCTGCCTGGCAACGGCGCTGCGTTTCCGGTTGGCGCGTTGGGGGCTGGCTCGTCCGATCGCTTAACGAACGTCCGACGCTAACCTGCAGCGTTGACAGGAGAAAGAGAGGGGGTTCCTCTGATTATCACCTGACGACGTAGTGCCCGCGGATCCAGACTCTTCGACCGTAGCGGTTTGTCCCCCAGTGTCCCGGCCTCCAGACGTAATAGGTCCGCCCGACGTAATACCCAGGACCACGAGTATAATATGGCCGATCGCCTACCGCGACCGTGACGGAGCCTGGGTAGCCTCCGTAATATGGTCCGTAACCTCGACCGTAACCTCCACCGTACGGACCGGGCCCGTATCCAGCTCCGTAATAACCGCCGTAATAGTCGGCGCACCCACCTGCACCGAACGCGACAGAAATTACGAGGAGCAGGACAACCTGCCATTTTGATCTCATTCTCGATCCATTCCTGGCGGAGAAGGCCTTCATCTCCGCGTGATCAACAACGTTCATCTTCATATTATTGATATACGGATTAGATAGAGCTTTTACGCGCCTGAATTCAACAACTTCTGCATTGGGCTGAAAACCCCTGCCAGCTGAACACAGCTGATGGATTTATCGAAACAAATCTAGACGACGCCTTGGTCGAGCATCGCGTCGGCGACCTTCACGAAACCGGCGATGTTGGCGCCAACTACGAGATTGCCCGGGTGGCCGTATTCCTCGGCAGTTTCCCATGCGTTTTTGAAAATAGTCGACATGATGTGGCGCAAACGCGAATCAACTTCTTCGCGCGGCCACGGCAGGCGCATGGAGTTTTGGCTCATCTCAAGCCCGGACGTGGCTACGCCCCCGGCATTGGCTGCCTTGCCAGGACCGAAGAGAATTTTCTTCTCCAGGAAAAGATCGACAGCCGCCGGCACGCTCGGCATGTTGGCTGCTTCTGAAACCAAGTAGCAACCGTTCTCGAGCAATTTCCGGGCGTCTTCACCAGTGATCTCGTTCTGGGTCGCGCACGGGAACGCGCAATCGCATTTGATTCCCCATGGCCGTTGGCCAACCACATATTTTGAACCGCGGAATTTTTTAGCGTACTCGCTAATGCGCCCGCGCCGTACGTTCTTGATGCTTTTGACAAAGGCCAGTTTTTCTTCGGTGATGCCGTTCTTGTCGTAAATAAGCCCGCTCGAATCAGACATCGTCACAGGCTTGGCGCCGCACTCGATTAGTTTCTCCACGGTGAATTGCGCGGCGTTACCTGCTCCTGAAACCGTGCAGACTTTACCCTCAATAGTTTCATTGCGCGTTTTGAGCATTTCCTGCGCGAAATAAACGGCACCATAGCCGGTCGCCTCTAGCCGAATGAGCGAGCCGCCCCAACTGAGTCCTTTGCCCGTTAGCACGCCTGTGAATTCGTTCGCCAAACGTTTGTATTGGCCGAAGAGATATCCGATCTCGCGCCCGCCTACGCCGATGTCGCCCGCAGGCACGTCGGTGTGCGGACCGACATGGCGGAATAGTTCGGTCATAAACGATTGGCAAAACCGCATCACCTCGGTGTCGGATTTGGCCTTTGGGTCGAAATCTGCGCCGCCTTTGCCGCCGCCCATCGGCAAGCCCGTCAGCGAGTTCTTAAACACTTGTTCGAACGCGAGAAACTTGATGATGCTGGCACACACCGTCGGATGAAAACGCAAGCCACCTTTGTAGGGACCGAGCGCACTATTCATCTGAACACGAAAACCCCGGCTTACTTGGACCTGGCCCTTATCGTCGATCCAGGGAACCCGAAACTGAATCATGCGCTCCGGTTCGACCAGACGTTCCAGAATTTTGGCGTCTCGACACTTCTTGCTGCGCTCGATGACCGGCCGGATCGATTCTAGTACTTCAGTTACCGCCTGAAGAAACTCAGGCTCGTTGGGATTACGTTTTCTGACGACTTCGAGAACTTCCTGAATGAGAGCCATAATTTATTCGCGCGCTGCTAAATGATAACCTCGTGCGCGATGCAGGGTTCGAACCTGCGACTTCTTGCGTGTGAAGCAAGCGCTCTACCACTGAGCTAATCGCGCGGATTTTCAGAAGCGGACAAAATAGAGAGCCACCGATGCAGCGCAAGCATGGTGGTGTGCGCCATCCACAGTGCATGGGCGCAGAGCATGGTTGCTTTATCACAACGGTCCGCTGAGACAGCTACACTGCAGCCGAGATCGATTTTCGGCAGACGGAGCGCTTGCCCTGCAAGACGCCGCGTTTTATCTAAAGAGCATGTCTGAACACAAAGTCACTCTTACCTGGAAACGCGGCGACAAGCCGTTCGAGTATCAGGAATATTCGCGTGATCACACCTGGAAATTTGATGGCGGACACGAGATGCAGGCATCGGCCGCTCCCGCCTATCTGGGTAATCCGAACCTGGTGGATCCGGAGGAAGCGTTCGTGGCTTCGCTGTCGAGCTGCCACATGCTGACGTTTCTCGCCATTGCGTGCAAAAAGAAGTTCGTGCTTGATGAATACGTTGATGAAGCAGTCGGCTGCATGGAAAAAAACGCCGAAGGGAGACTCGCCATTACACGCGTCACACTTCGACAGCGCCTGAAATTCTTCGGCGAGAAACAACCTACGCCGCAGGAAATCGAGGAGATGAATCATGCTGCGCACGAGCAGTGTTTCATCGCGAATTCGGTGAAGACCGAGATCAAAGTCGAAACACAAAGCTGACCACGTCGGTGTAGCGGCGGCTGTGTCAGCCGCCGAACCAATGGGAAGGCGTTTGGTACAAACGCCTCTACAACATTTTCTGATTTGTGTAATCTGTGACCGATAATGAGCGTGCCAACCGATCAGCAACACATGGAAAAGATCGTTAACCTGTGCAAGCGGCGCGGTTTCATCTTTCAAGCGAGCGAAATCTATGGCGGCCTTAACGGCGCCTGGGATTACGGACCCCTTGGCGTAGAGCTCAAGCGCAACCTAAAGAATTACTGGTGGCGCGTGACGGTGCACGAACGCGAAGACGTCGTGGGCATGGATGGCGCAATTCTCACGCACCCCGACGTTCTCAAAGCTTCGGGACACGTCGAAGGATTTTCCGATCCGATGATCGATTGTCGATCATGCAAGGCGCACCTGCGGCTCGATCAGCTCATCGACAAAAAGGGAGTGAAGCAGTGTCCGAATTGCGGTAGCAAGGACCTCACCGAAGCACGCCAATTCAATTTAATGTTCGAAACACATGTGGGCGCCGCGGCCGATGAAAGCTCCATTGCGTATCTACGCCCTGAAACTGCGCAATCCATTTTCGTCCAGTTCAAGAACATTCTGGAAGTCTCACGCAAGAAATTACCGTTTGGCATTGCGCAGATTGGCAAAGCGTTTCGTAACGAGATCAACCCGCGCAATTTCACTTTCCGCTCGCGTGAGTTCGAGCAGATGGAGCTGGAATACTTTTGCCGGCCGGAGCAGGGGATGGAGCTGCTCGAATATTGGAAAGAAGAGCGGCTTAAGTTTTACGACGACATAGGCATCTCGCGATCGAAGCTGCACGTGCGGAACGTGCCCGACGAAGAGCGCGCGTTTTATTCCAAAGGGACCTACGACATTGAATACGATTTCCCGTTTGGACGGCAGGAACTCGAAGGAGTCGCGTATCGGACCGACTACGATTTGTCACAACATCAAAAGGCGAGCGGCAAATCGCTCGAGTATTTCGATGACGAGACGAAGCAGCGATTCATTCCGCACGTGGTTGAGCCAAGCGCCGGCGTGGATCGCACGATCCTGGCCTTGATCTGCGACGCGTACGGAGAAGACCAGGCGCCGGATGACAAAGGTAAAATGGAGACGCGCGTTGTGCTGCGTTTTCATCCGCGGCTGGCGCCGATCAAGTGCGGCATTTTCCCGCTGCTCAAAAACAATGCGCAACTCGTGGCGAAGGCAAAAGAAGTGGTCGCGCTCCTGCGCCCGCACATGCATGTTTTCTATGACGAAAGCGGCGCGATCGGCCGCCGGTACCGACGGCAGGACGAAATCGGTACACCTTTCGGTATCACCGTCGATTTCGAGACGTTGGGAGAAAAAGATCCGACCTTACGTGACACGGTCACACTGCGCGATCGCGACAGCATGAAGCAACGCCGCATCGCCATTGGTGCGTTGGTCAGTACGTTACGGGCGGAAATAATATGAAGCCTTGCAATCGTGGCGATGTTCGGTTTTGAATACGACCAAGGAACCGCCAGAAAAATAGACGGTTAACAGCATCTATGGCTGAATACGTTCACCAGCCGATTACTGGACCGCAAGCCTTCCGAGAGACCGGCACCGCAGCAGTGGAATCACAAGCCGCGCTTTTGCTGCTGCTGGGCCGCCAACTGCGGGGAGACGATCAAGCTCTTGCGGCGCGCGCCGCCGCCGCAGACATGTCTGCGGCAATCGAAGCAGTGCCATCCGATGACCTCGCGCAGTTTCCCGTCCCTCGACTGAGGCCCTCGCGTGACCGCGTCGGCGTCACGCTCGTTGAAACGCGTCTGGCGGAGCGGTTCGGAGCCAGAATTGTCCGGCGCGCCACAATACCGCAGGAAGAGCGGCCGGACGTGTTAGGCGATCTCGCACAGACGCTGTTCGAGAGATCTGAGCCGGTTGCTGCCGCGGAATTGATGGAAGCTTCGTTGCGCAGCCCAGATGAGCTGACGCGCGTCGCTGCGGCTGCAGCGTACTTTGAACTGAGCACGCGTCCGAAACGCCTGATTACGATCTTGGTGCGCGGCACGCGGAGCGAAGATACGCTTGTGCAGACTGTCGCGGCAACCGCACTGGCACGCATTGCGCCGGAGCACCCGCGACTTCGCCAGATGACTCGAGCGAAGACGGCCGGCTCGGCAGGGGAAACAAGCCACAGCGCGTTGCTTGTGCATGGCACATTCGCCCGTAGTCACGAATGGTGGCAGCCCGGCGGAAGTTTTCACAGCTATTTGAGGAACAACGTGCGTTCGGATCTATACGCCGCCGGTGATCGTTTCGAGTGGTCCGGCGGCTACAGCGACGCTGCGAGGGACGTTGGCGCTCGCGATCTGCGAACTTGGGTGGAAAATCGAAACCTGCAGGGACTCGATCTTTTCGGCCACAGCCATGGTGCGAATGTGATCATGCAGGCGACAAAGTTCGGTTTGAGAGCGGGCGCCCTTGTCCTACTGAGCTGTCCCGTGCACGTGCCCAAATACCTGCCCGATTTTGGACGCACAACCAAGGTGGTTTCAATTCGTGTACATCTCGATTTGGTGATTCTCGCTGATCGCGGCGGTCAACGTTTTCGGCATCCTCAAATTCACGAGAATGTGCTGCCGATCTGGTTCGACCACGGTGCGTCGCACAATCCGGAGGTTTGGCGCGATAACAACGTCCCCGCTATGCTCTAGCAGCGGGCCATGTTATTTGTCTCCATGGACGTTGCCGCAGCCGCGCGCCTGTACGGCTGGAATATGTTATGGCGCGCCACAGGAGCACGCAACGCAGGGCGTGCGTTGATCGACGCGCTCGGCACGCCTGACGAGGATATCCAAATGCTGGCCGGGATGTTTCTTGTCCGTGGCGCTGATAAGGCGGAGCCACTGCTTGAAGAAGCGTTAGCGCGCCGCAAGCATCTGCCTAAAGTCATCACGATCCTCGCTGATATCGGAGACCCAAAATACAAGCCGGAGTTTCATCGCTTTACTGAAGATCCCGATCCTGCGGTCGCCGACTCTGCGCGGGATGCGTTGCGCGTGCTTGAGGCACGGCAGCAGCCAGCTACGAGTAATTAATCTGCCGTGATAACCCTCAGGTTTGCCGGGTGAGCACCGCACAACTGAGCCAGACGCGATGTACCGACACAATCAGCGAGCCGTTGCCGGCGCGCGGTGTAAGACTTCGCGCAGTTGCACCTCGCCGATTTCTAATTGCAGCGCTCTGCGCGCTACCGCGAGGAAAGTGTCCGGCGCGTCCGTGAGTGCCACTTGCAGGCTGGCAGCGCCTCCGCGGGATGCGCGAAGCGAATGCCGGTCCAAAAGTTGTTCGACCGCTTTCGCGCAAGTATGCGCTGAATCGACCAACTTTGCTTTTCCCGCGAGGAAGCGGCCGATGGCATCCGCTAGCAATGGATAATGCGTGCAGCCGAGCACGAGTGTATCAACACCCTCCTGGGTAAGCGGTCCAAGATAGCGCGCGATCACGTGATCGGTTAGGCCGTCATCAAGCCAGCCTTCTTCGATCAGCGGAACGAGTAGCGGACATGCGCGCGCGGTTACGTTAATATCTGGATTCAGGGCGCGTAACTCCCGTTCGTACGCGCCGCTCTTGATGGTCGCGCGTGTGCCGATCACCCCTACATGCTGGCTGCGTGTAGCAGCGACGGCAGCCTGCGCACCGGGTTTGATTACGCCGATCACCGGAACCGAGAGCGTTTGTTCCAACCTGCCCAACGCCACAGCCGAAGCCGAATTGCATGCGGTCACGACAAGTTTGACGTTCTCCTCGAGAAGCATGTCGGCCATCTCAAGGCTGTAGCGCTCGACAGTGGTCGCGCTTTTTCCGCCATAGGGAACCCGGGCTGTGTCGCCCAGATAAAAAATGTCCTCGTTCGGCAATAGCTCGCGCAGCGCCTTTACGACGGTCAGCCCACCAATACCGGAATCGAAAACGCCAATCGGGCGCGGATCGCTCATTTAGCGCGAAAACTCACTGCAGTCGCGGTTTGTCGCAACTCTAAGTCGTTTCTCGCTTCCGAACCAAGAGGCGGAATCTCTGCCCGATGATGCATCGATGATTTGCAAACGTGCTCTCGTCTCGGATGATTGATCGCGATGGCTGAACTCCCAAAGAGGTACGATCCGAAAGCAGTTGAACCCAAATGGTATCAACGCTGGATCGAGGATCGCGATTTCGTGGCAAATGCAAAATCGACTAAGCCGCCGTTCTCAATCGTGATGCCACCGCCAAACGTCACTGGGATGCTCACGCTCGGGCACGTGCTCAACAACACGATTCAGGATATTCTTGCCCGCCGTGCACGAATGCGGGGCTTTGAAGTTCTCTGGCTACCGGGAATGGATCACGCCGGAATCGGGACGCAGACAGCAGTCGAGAAGCATTTAAGGCAGACTGAAAACAAAACGCGCCACGATCTCGGTCGTGAAGAATTTTTGCGACGCGTTCTCGAATGGCAGGATAAACATGGCGGCATCATCATCGAACAGTTGAAGCGGCTGGGTTGTTCATGCGATTGGTCGCGCCAACGCTACACACTCGACGATGCTTATACTGCTGCCGTCCAGAAAGTTTTTGTCGATCTTTACCGCGCGGGGCTGATCTATCGCGGTCGCCGGATGATCAACTGGGATCCGGCTGCGCAAACTGCTGTCTCGGATGAAGAGGTCGTTTCCAAGCCGCAGAAAGGACAGCTCTATTTTGTCCGATACGAAATCGTGGAAGAGCCCGGTCGCTTTTTGGAAGTCGCAACCACACGGCCGGAAACAATCATGGCGGATACCGCCATGGCTTTTCATCCAGGCGAGAAGCGATACTTGGATCTCATTGGAAAACACGCGTGGCGTCCGCTCGCGCGTGAGAAAATTCCTATCATCACCGATGAAGCAATCGACCCGGAGTTCGGCACTGGCGTTCTAAAAGTAACGCCCGCGCACGACGCGTTGGATTTCGAGATCGGCCAGCGTCATGGCCTGCCGGTCGTCGATGTGCTGTATCCGGATGGGCGCATTAATTGTCCGGCCGTCCCGGAGTTGGATGGACTGGACCGATTCGAAGCACGACAAAAAGCCGCCGAGTTACTGAAGGCGAGGGGAGCCCTGGTGAAAAGTGAGCCGTACGAAAACAACGTCGGGTTCAGCGATCGCAGCGGTGTCTCGATTGAACCGCGGCTGAGCGAGCAATGGTTCCTCCGCTACCCGAAAACAAAAGAAGCGCTGGCTGTGGTGCGCGATCACCTAATCCGATTTTTTCCCGTGCATTGGGAGAAAGTTTACGCTCAGTGGCTGGAGAACATCCGCGACTGGTGCATTAGCCGGCAAGTATGGTGGGGACACCGCATACCGGCGTGGTATCGAAAATCCCAACCCTCAAATTCCAAATCCCAAGCCGGCGGGGAAATTTACGTCGGCGTCGAGGCGCCGCCTGATCCTGAAAACTGGATTCAGGATGAAGACACGCTCGATACCTGGTTTTCATCGTGGCTGTGGGCTTATGAGACTATGGATGACGAGACGCGGAAGAAATTTTATCCCACCAGTGTGCTCGTAACCGCGCCAGACATCATTTTCTTCTGGGTGGCGCGGATGATCATCGCCGGCCTCGAATTCAAGCCCGGCAAAACTGAAAAGATCGAAGGCAACATTCCGTTTCACCACGTTTTCTTCACTGGCCTGATTCGCGACAAGCTGGGGCGGAAGATGTCGAAGTCGCTCGGTAATTCGCCTGATCCACTCGAGTTGATCGACAAATATGGCGCCGACGGTTTGCGTTTTGGCGTGATGCGCATCGCGCCGACTGGGCAGGACATTCGGTTCGACGAAAAACAGATCGAAGAAGGCCGCAACTTTGCGACAAAACTCTGGAACGTTGCGCGCTTCCGTCAGATGCATGGCCCGAGTGAGGCAGCGCCGGCGATAGATAAGCAGGAACTATCGATCTATGCCTTGGAAGTGCTCGCGCGTTTAAACGAAACAATTGACGCAATCGAGACTGCGTATGGCGAATATCAGTTCAACACCGTCGCGCAGCGGCTCTATGATTTTGTCTGGAGCGATTATTGCGACTGGTTTGTCGAGGCCGCTAAAACTGACATCTTCGGCGAAGACGAGGCAAAGAAGAAATCCGCGCTGGCGGTGATGGATTTTGTGCTTTCAGCCATCTTCCGGCTGCTCCATCCCTTTATGCCCCACATGACCGAGGAACTTTGGTCATTACTGGGCTTTGGAAAAGGTTCGATCCAATTTGCCGCCCTACCAAAAAAGATCGCTTTGGATCACACCGACGATCTTGCAAGCAAGCACAACCTTGTCTTAGCCATTTACGGAATAACACAGGCGGGTCGCAATCTTCGTGCAGCGGCTAAACTACCATCGAACAAGAAGATACCTTATATTTTACGCAAAGAGAAGAAGCCTGTGTTCAACGAAATTCCGACTTTGACTAGGCTACTGAATGCCGAAGAGGTAACGTTGGATCCAGAATACCAGCCCCCGCCTGGCACTCCTATGGCCGTCACGCCTCTTGGCGATCTCTTCCTCCCGATCGCCACTACGGGAGAACGCGAGCGATTGGACAGAGAAATTGCCAGGATTGAACAAGAAGCGCGAACGGTGGAAGCGAAGTTGCAGAACGATGCGTTTGTCCAGCGCGCTCCATCGGCTGTGGTGGAGGACCACCGGCGCCGGCTCAACGACCTTAACGCGCAGCTCGCGAAGCTGAGACAGGCGCGCGCAGGCCTGAATTAAAAACTATTTTGTGCTCGTTAATGCGGGCACCGTGTTTTTGAAAGAATTCCTTTAGTTCGGGCGTGTAGAAAGTTCCGTCGTATTCCTGGTTTAATTCAAGCCACACCCGGCCGCGCGGCTTTAAGTGCTTTGCCAGATCGTCAAGAAAGAAGTCCCACTCCGGCACCTTCCAAAGATCAGGCATTTTGTGATTGTTGAAGCAAATCATGAAGGCGGTGATGAGATCGAACTTTTGTCCGAAGTCGGGGAGGGGACGGAGAGCGTCGATTCGTTGGACCACACGGCGAACGCCGAGCAACCGCGTAATGTCGCGAAACATCGCTACGCGATCCATGTCGAGACCGATCCCGCGGTGGCCTAATAGTTGAGCAATGTAGAGAAAATACCCTGCTCCACAGCCAAGATCGAGGATGCGCTTAGGGCGTAACAAATCGAGTTCAAGCTCACGAATCCGGCGAATATTAATTTCGATCCAACGATCGAGATCGAGATATTTCGGCCAGTCCGCGCCGGGATTTGCGACGGCGTATCGCTGACGAATGTGCTCGAAACCCTCGGGGTCAATTGTTTCGATGACCCGTCTTGTATCCAGCGGAAACCGATTCGTTCGGAGCAACCTGAGCGTATGTTTTCTCGCGCTAGCCAGGCTCCGACCAT
>Ga0209474_10000548_pt1 | contig 40867 bp, 32 predicted proteins | sample GraSoiAngelo_145_FD_185902 | JGI IMG/M metagenome (GOLD analysis project Ga0209474, IMG submission 185902) | Grasslands soil microbial communities from the Angelo Coastal Reserve, California, USA - 14_1009_05_20cm (SPAdes) (version 2) | ecosystem: Environmental > Terrestrial > Soil > Grasslands...
CGTAAACATATCGCGTGAACAAACGAAGCTCTCTGCTCGCGGACGCCACGATCCGTGTGTTTTGCCTCGCGCGGTCCCAATAGTCGAGGCGATGGCCGCGCTCGTGCTTTGCGACCATGCCTTGCGACAGCAAGCGATCGGTTTGCCGTCCGCGTTAAAATGAGACCAGAACCGCAGGTGGTGGCTGGGTCGCCACTTTGGCAGGCAATCTTTGTTTCGTTTGCCACCGTTTTGATTTTGTTCGAAGTCGTGCGGGGCTGGCGACTCGGTCTGCTCCGTCAATTGGTGCGTCTTGCTGCGCTTGCCGTGGCCTATGCGACCGCATTTCTCGGCGGGAAATTGGTTGTTCCATTAGCACGACCGTTTTTAAAACTACCCGACATCATACTGTCGATCTTAGGCGGCGCCGTGCTCGCGCTCGCCGTTTATGCGCTGGTCGCAAGCATTGGAACGATTTTGTTCAAACGCATTAGCCGACAAAATTCCAAGCTTGTCCGACTTGTTTATGCACTTTCAGGAGCAGTCGTCGGATTGTTTTTTGGCGCCTTTCTCCTCTGGATGACCGTGGTAAGCATTCGTGCGATCGGCGCAGTAGCGGACGCACAAGTCCGCAGTCGAGCAAGCTCTCAAGCCACCGACGCCCATTCTCTTCTTGATGTGCGACGACGTTTTCTTGAAGAGTCAGGTGAGGAATCGACCAGCCTCGCAACGTCGCTAGCACGACTGAAGAATTCGCTCGAACTCGGGCCAGTTGGAGACGCCGTTAAGCGAACAGACCCCGTTCCGTCGCAGACCTATGAGACGCTCGGCAAGGTAGGAAGTGTTTTTTCTAGTCCAAAAGCCGCGCAGAAATTTCTGAGGTTTCCTGGTGCGCGAGAATTGAGCGAGCATCCGAAAATTGTCGCTTTACGAAACGATCCGGAAATCGCAGATATGATCGCGCAGGGACGTGTTCTCGATCTTTTGCAAGATCAGCGCATCATCGATGCAGCGAATGACTCGGTGCTACGTGAACGAATCAAGAAATTCGATTTGCAGCGCGCTCTCGATTATTCAATTCAGGGAAAGTAAGTCTGCATGAATTACATCACGACCATCGGTCTCGAAGTACACGTCCAGCTCAAGACGCGCTCGAAGATGTTTTGCGCGTGTCCGGTTGAATTTGGCGCAGGGCCGAATACGCACACGTGTCCAGTTTGCCTCGGCTTACCTGGCGCGTTGCCGGTAATGAATCGCGAAGCGCTGCGCATGACGGCGCTCACGGGTCTCATGCTTGGCTGCGACATTGCGCCGATCTGTAAATTCGACCGGAAAAACTATTTCTATCCGGACATGCCAAAGAATTATCAGATTTCGCAATATGATATGCCGCTTTGCACCAATGGCAGCGTGCCCCTGCACGACCTCGCCTATCCGAGAGACGCGCAGAAGAACATCGCGACTCCAGACAAGGAAGTTCATCTCGTCCGGATTCACCTCGAGGAAGACGTGGCGAAAAGTTTTCATTTTGAATCGACCACGGGAATCGATTTCAACCGTGCCGGCACACCGTTGATGGAAATCGTGACGCAACCCGAAATCAATTCCCCTGAGGAAGCCTTCGCGTTTCTGACCTCGCTCAAACAAATCTTGATTTACGGCGCGGTTAGCGATGCCGACATGGAGAAGGGGCAACTTCGCTGTGATTGCAACATTTCCGTTCGCCCGGAAGCGCAGGCGGAACTCGGGGCGAAGATCGAGATCAAGAATATGAATTCGATCAGCGGCGTGCGCCGCGCTCTGGCGTATGAAATTCAGCGGCAAGTCGAGGCGCTGGATCGTGGCGAAGAACTAGAGCAGGAAACGCGAGGCTGGGACGACGTGGCTGCTGAAACATTTCTCATGCGCACAAAGGAATCGGCCCATGATTACCGCTATTTTCCCGATCCGGATTTGGTGCCGGTAAAAAGCGAAGTGCTGCTGGTTGATGCACGCTCGCGTGTTCCGGAATTACCGAAAGCGAAACGCGCCAGATTTATTGAGCAGTATGAAGTAAGCGCCTATGACGCAGGCGTGCTCGCGAACGATCTCGATCTCGCCGGCTATTTCGAGATAGCAGCGAAGGGCGCAAAAAAACCAAAAAACGTTGCTAACTGGATCCTGAACGATTTGCAGAGTGCGTTGAGCAGCGCCGGCAAGACGATCAACGACTGTCCCGTTCCACCACAAGCGTTGGATGAGCTGGTCAATCTCATCGACAGCGGCAAGATCAGCGGCAAACAAGGCAAAGAGGTTTTCGCGGAAATGTTCGCGAGCGGAAAAGGAGCGGACGACATCGTCAAGGAAAAAGGGATCGAGCAATTAAGCGACGCGAGCGCGATCGAAGCGCTCTGTGACCAGGTAATCGCGGCCAATCCAAAGCCGGCAGCAGATTTTAAAGCGGGCAACACTGCGTCGCTCAATTTCCTAAAAGGGCAGGTGATGAAACTTTCCAAAGGAAAAGCCAATCCGCAGCTGGCCGGGGAGATTTTGGAGCGCAAGTTGAAGAACTGAAGAAGGCTTCAACGGTCAACCTTGAAGCTAAATTTCTAACACGACGGCTTCGGGAAGCGATTCCCCCTACGACCTCTTTGAGAGGCAATCATGAAAATCCTCATTGCACCGGACAAATTCAAAGGCTCACTCAGCGCGCGCGAAGTCGCGGAAAATATCGCAGCTGGACTACGCGATGTTTTGCCGGGCGCAAAGATCGACATGGTGCCCATGGCCGATGGCGGCGAAGGGACGGCCGAAGTTATTGGCGACACGCTCGATGGTGATTGGGTAAATTGTCCGGCGCACGATCCGCTCGGGCGCGAAATCGACGCGCGCTATGTCTGGATTGAGCATCGCAAATTCGCAGTCATGGAAATGAGTGAGGCGGCGGGGATGCGCCGACTCTCTGCCGGCGAACGCGATCCACTTCGCGCGAACACATTTGGCGTCGGCGAAATGTTGATTGCTGCCGCGCGCCGTGGCGCGGATCAAATCATTATCGGGCTCGGCGGCAGCGCGACGAACGACGGCGGCTTCGGAATGGCGCGAGCACTTGGTTTTCGATTCTTCGAGCAAGATAAGAAGGAAGGGCAAGAACTGCGCGGTGCAGTGAGCGAACTGACAAAGCTGGCGCGCATTGACAGAGCAAGAAACCTATCGCTGCCAAAAATTGTCGCTGCAGTCGATGTGCGAAATCCGTTGCTCGGCAGGAACGGAGCGACGCAGATTTTCGCTCCGCAAAAAGGTGCGAGCGAAGAGAAGATCGAGGTGTTAGAGCGCGCGCTTGCCAGACTCGCGGACATTGTTGCAAAGGACCTCAAGGTCGATTATCGCGACGAGCCTGGAGCAGGTGCTGCCGGCGGTCTTGGCTTCGGTCTGATGAGCTTTTGCGGTGCGAGAATTCGGCCCGGTTTCGATGTGGTAGCGGAAGCGGTCAAACTCGAAGCGAAGATGAAAGATGTCGATGTTATCATTACCGGGGAAGGAAGTCTCGATGCACAAACACTCCAGGGGAAGACGCCCGCCGGAGTGGCCCGGCTCGCACGAAAACTTGGCAAACGCGTTTTTGCGATTGTCGGGCGAGCCAGCGAAGACCGACAAGTACAGGAAATTTTCGATGGAGTCTATGAGCTCACGCGGCCGAGCATGAGCGAGCAAGAAAACATGGCGCGTGCCGCGGAGTTCTTGCGCAAGAAGGCGCGGGAGCTGGCGAAGAAATTGTCGCGGCGCTAGTGCCAAGCATCGGGTGGTGTTCCGGCGGCTGACGCTGCCCCGGTTACATCGGCGCGTCCTACCCTTTGTAAAATTCTCGGAACTGTTTTGCCGTCTCCACGTAACTCCAGGCCCATCTGGCGATGTCGTTTTGTTCGTCAAGACTTAGCGAACGGCGAATTTTAGCAGGCGAGCCTAAGACGAGTGAACCGGGCGGAATTTTCGTCGCCAGAGTAACGAGAGCATTCGCCCCAATAATGGAACGCGCGCCCACTTCTACATCGTCGAGAATGATCGCACCCATACCGACAAGCACCTCATTGTCGATCTTGCACGCATGCACGATGGCGCCGTGACCGACGGTGACCAGTTCGCCTATGGTAGTTGGATAACCGGTATCAAGGTGGACGACGGCATTGTCCTGAATGTTCGAGCGCGGTCCGACGATGATGCGGTTTATGTCGCCGCGCAAGACGGCACCGTACCAAACGCTCGATTCTTCTGCCAGCGCGACATCACCAATTACTATTGCGCCGGGAACAATCCAAGCATTTGGATGAATCGTGGGACCCTTTTTTAAACGGGCCGCAATACCGGAGTGTCCAGTTGGCAGCGGGTCTGGATCGATATGCATTTAGAGGTTAACGTCCAACGCCAAAAGCCGAACGTCCAACATTGAATCATATGATGAGATTTCTTATCTTCGCGCCTCGATGATTGTAAGCGTTGCATGCAACAGGTCCCCCTCGATACAGTGACGCCGTTCGTTTTCTCCGATCCGGCCGGCAAACGTTGGCCGCGGTTGCGGTTGATTCTACTCATCGCAGGGGTGCTCCTTTTTTTTGGGACGGTGTTGTTTGTTCAAACGCTGTTTGTCGCGCCGCAAATGAGAGTGCCATTTTCCCTGCGGCAGTTGAAAGGCCAGTTGAAAGCGCTGCAAAAAGAAAATCCGGCCGGACAATTTTCTCCCGTTTCGTTGCTCTGGCAAAAATTTGGCCAGGCACGACAAGCGGAAAAAAAGCTCGTCGGCCCAACGCCGACGCCACCGGCGCGCCCCCGAAAAAAATCGCCGGGCAACGAAGTTCGACTCGCATTTTACACCAATGGAGATCCGTACAGCTTCGCGTCTCTCGAACTGCATGCGGGGCAGATCACGCACGTTTGTCCTGAATGGATGACGGTCATCAATGGCATGGGCGACTTGCAAGTCGATGCAGATGCACGTCTGCCGAAGCTCGCTGCAAGCAAGGGCATCGCACTCATGCCGCTGCTGACCAATTTAGTCGGCGACACGTGGCAGCCTGAAGCGATCGAGAATCTGGCGCACGGTCCGCAAAATCGGCAAGAACGATTCATCAGCAACGTGCTGTCGGTTTTGCGCAATGCAAAAGCGGCGGGCGTGGTGGTCGATTGGGAGCAAATCGATCCAGCCTACAAGCAAGACATCGCTGGATTCATCGACAAATTTGCCGACGCGCTCCATTACGATGATAAGGAGCTCTGGCTCTGTATTCAGCCCGGGCAGGAGCTGGATTACATCGACTTCGAAAATCTCTCTGACAACGTCGACCGTTTTGTGGCGATGTTGTTTGACGAGACGTCTGACATTGATCCCCCGGGGCCGCTTGGCTCGCGCTCGTGGTTCGAGGGCTGGCTCCACGTTCTGTTGGAGGGTTCCGATACCAAACAGTGGATCATCGCGCTCGGCAGTTATGGATACGATTGGACGATCGGCGAAAAAAAAGCAGAGCTTATCACTTTTCCTGAAGCGATGAGCCGCGCCAATAATGCGAAAGTTGAGAGCGCGGAAATAAAGGCACCGAGTTACAATCCATATTTCTATTTTGAAGATGGCGACAAGGAGCATGCCGTCTGGTTCCTGGACGTCGTGACGTTCCTCAATGAATTGCGAGAAGTGCGCGATCAAAAGGCAGGTGGATTTGCGTTGTATCGGCTTGGCAGCGAAGACCCTTCGATCTGGGACGCCCTAAGCGTGCCGCGCGATTTCAAGCTTGACAATCAAACGCGAAAGTCGCTCGAAATTTTGGAAGGTACGGATACGATCACTGATGTCGGTGACGGCGAAATCGTGACGGTCGACGAAAGCCGCTCCGATGGAAGGCGAAATCTTGCAGTCGATCCTGAAGGATATCTTGCAGGAAAATACCTGAAGTTCCCGGAGTTCCCGACGCTTTATCATCAAGGCGCAGGCGGCGAGCATCAGGTTGCAATCACTTTCGATGACGGCCCTGATCCGCGGTGGACACCACAGATTTTGGACATTCTAAAGGCGGCAAACGTGAAGGCCGCGTTTTTCCTTGTGGGAGTAAACGCGGAGCGCTACCCGGGTCTCGTACGCCGAATCGTCAATGAAGGGCACGAAATCGGGAACCATACGTACTATCATCCAAACCTCGCGCTTTGCTGGCCTGAGCACGTCCGTCTCGAATTGAACGCGACGCAGCTTCTGCTCGAAACGATCACGGGTCGCGCGACGACATTGTTCCGTCCGCCTTACGCAGCCGACACGAGCCCCTCGCAACTGAGCGAACTGACGCCGCTGCAAATCGCGCAGGATCTCAACTATCTAGTTGTTCTCGAAAACATTGATCCGCAAGACTGGGCAAAACCGGGCGCTGACATCATCCTGCAGCGCGTGAAACAGCAACGCCGCGATGGCAGCATTGTTTTGTTGCACGACGCGGGGGGCAACCGCTCGCAAACTGTCGCAGCCTTGCCGCGCATTCTCGAATGGTTACATACTCGGGGCGACACCGTCGTTCCACTGAGCACGCTACTCGGGACCACGCGCGATGCAGTCATGCCGCCCCTAACGGGAGCGGGTCAGCCGGTGGCGCGAATTGTGAGCAGCACGGGATTTCGCATTTATCACGCAACCGAAGAATTTTTTTGGGCGTTCATGATCGTCGCAACCGGGCTCGTGGTCATGCGGACGCTCGTCGTGATCTGGCTGGCATCTCGATTTCGACGAAAGGTAAGAGGGGACTTCGCGGAACCGATTAGCATTGTCATGGCGGCTTACAATGAAGGGAGAGTGATCGCGGAGACCTTACGTGCGCTTTTGGCCAGCGACTACAAAGGCGAGATTGAAGTCATCGTTGTCGATGATGGTTCGCGTGATGAGACCGCCTCCCAAGTTAAGCACGTCGCACACGTCGACCCACGCATTCGCTTATTGCAACAGGAGAATCGCGGCAAAGCGCGCGCCTTGCAGCGCGGTCTCGCGGCCGTGCATCACGGTATCGTCGTTTTTATCGATGGAGACACACAATGTCAGCGCGACACACTGCCGCGTTTGCTCGGACCGTTTACCGATGAACGCGTCGGCGCTGTCTCGGGCCACGCCAAAGTTGGAAATTTGCGCACGTTCATCGCACGGTGCCAGGCCTTGGAATACACTTGCGGCTTCAATCTCGATCGACGGGCGTATAATCGCTGGAATTGCATCACGGTAGTGCCCGGCGCGATTAGCGCCATTCGCAAGGGTGCGATTGAGCAAGCGGGCGGTCTTAGTTTGCAAACGCTCGCTGAAGATACGGATTTGACGCTCTCCCTGCACAAGCATCGACAGCGAATCGTTTACGTGCCCGACGCGATAGCATGGACGGAAGCGCCCGAAAGCGTGCGCACGCTGGCGCGACAACGCTTTCGCTGGGCTTACGGCACGCTGCAATGTCTTTGGAAACATCGCGACATGATGTTCAACTGGAATTATCGCGCGCTTGGCTGGTTTAGTTTGCCGAGCATCTGGTTTTTCCAAATCATCCTCGTGGCCGTCACGCCGATGGTGGATTTGTTTTTGCTCGCCTCATTGCCATTTGGCGCATGGCGCGCGGTGATGCCATTCGTCATTACCTTCCTAGCGATGGACGTAATTCTCGCGACCCTCGCGTGCATTTTGGAGCGCGAACCGATCTTGCGCGCCTGGCGGATTCTCCCGATGCGCCTGATTTATCGTCCGATGCTCAGTTATTGCATCTGGAAGGCGATCTTGCGCGCCGTAAAAGGTGCATGGGTGAGTTGGGGTAAACTCGAACGCACTGCGTCCGTGCCCGTGCGAGTATAAGTTTCGAGACCCGGATGTTGAACGATGATCGTAGGACGTTGATCTCTGGCATCTTCGCCATGTCGATCTTAGCCCTTGTTTCGTGCAAGAGAGAAGCAAGCCAATCCCCTGTCGATCCAAACGGCCGTGTTGAAGTCGTGCTTCCCGAACACGGTGCATATACAGGGGCGTTCATGGATTTTGGAGACGAAGAAGACGATGTGACGTTGGAGATTATCGAGGATTTCGAGACAATGGTGGGCAAACATCAGGCGATCATCGCGTCATCGAGTTATTGGGGTGAGCAAAGTTTCCCAACGGCAAATTTGAACGTGGTTTGGCGACACGGTTCCCTGCCGCTCGTTTTCTGGTCGCCGTGGGACCGGCCCTACGAACAAAATCGCGGCCCCGACAAGTTTAATCTCAACGACATCATCGCTGGGAAATGGGACGCTTATATCGACAAGTGGGCTGATGCTGCGCGGGCGTTTGGTCATCCGTTAATTGTGGCTTTTGGCGTGGAAATGAATGGTGACTGGTTCCCGTGGTCGGGGATCTATTACGGCGGCGATCAGTGGAATGACGAGCGCGATAACTGGAAAGGCCCGGAAAACTTTAAGGCAGCTTATCGCTACGTCGTGGATCGCGTCCGGGCGCGCGGCACGACAAACATCAAATGGATGTTTCACACTAACAATTATTCCTATCCGCTGGACACTTGGAACTTCGCGCCTGCGTATTATCCCGGCGCCGACTACGTCGATTGGCTCGGCTTGAGCGTTTACGGGCAGCAGTTTAAAGACGAACCAAATCCGGATATCGGTTCACTTATGGATTGGCCGTACCGGGAAATGTGCGGCCTCGATCCGACGAAGCCAATCATGATCGCCGAGTGGGCGACCGGCGAATTTCCGCTTTCGGTCAACGAGCCCGGTATCAGGAAGACTGAGTGGATCAAACAAGGCCTCGACCTTTTTCGCACGCGTTATCCACGCGTTAAAGCTGCGGTTTACTGGCACGAACGCTGGCAAAATCCAGATCAATCATACAGCAACTTGCGCGTCAATTCCTCCGTTGAATCATTGAATGCATATCGCGAAGGCGTCTCGAACGCCGATTGGTTAGGCAATCTGATTCTGCGGCCGGTCCCGAAATCGACTGCAAAATAACGCTTTGGGATAGCGCTGTACGAACGCGAGTCAGAAAAAATCAGCGCCTTCGACAAAATCCGCATTTGGCGGCGTCTTGATCATAAAAGACTGTGAAGAGGCCATGGACGATGTCTCGGTTTTGAGGCAGGGACTCCGCCGAGGCCTTAAACTGGTCCGGCTAGCCGCTCGGCGGAGTTTTCTTGTCGATCTTGAACGCTGCGCCGTATAACGCTGGGCGTGAAGATCGACAATCTCATTCGAGTTTTCATCTCAGTTGCATTCTTATCAGTCGTGGCAGTCTCACCGGCTCAAACCACTTCTCCGGCTCCGACTGCGCCATCGCTCGAGCAGCGCGTGGCCGATCTTGAAGCTTATCTAAATAATTCAGCGCGCGGTGCCGATGCGGCAAATGCGGCGGTCGCCTCGAACGTGCCCGGGCCAGGTCCCGGTCACAATGCCTGGATGATGACAGCGTCGGCACTGGTCCTTTTTATGACGCTTCCCGGTCTCGCTCTTTTTTACGGCGGCCTCGTTCGCGCGAAGAACGTTCTCTCGGTGCTTGCGCAATGCCTCGGCATTGCCGGTCTCGTCACGATTCTTTGGTGGGTGGCGGGCTATTCACTTGTCTTCTCCCATGGTTGCGCGTTTCTCGGCGGACTGAAGTTCGCTTTTCTCCGCGGCGTAGACGCGCATCCGAACGGCGATTATTCGTATTGGGTTTCGCAAAATGTCTTCGCGATGTATCAACTCATGTTTGCGATTATCACGCCGGCATTGATCATTGGCGCGGTCGCGGAACGCATGAAATTCGCGGCTGTGCTTGTTTTTGTCGCCGTCTGGATGTTCGTCGTTTATTTCCCGATCGCCCACATGGTGTGGGGAATCGATGGCTGGATGAATGGCATCTGGAATCCCGCTGCGAAAATCACCGCCATCGATTTTGCCGGCGGAACCGTCGTGCACATGTCTTCCGGGTGGTCAGCGCTGGTTCTTTGCATTCTTCTGGGCCATCGACTCGGATTTAGAAAAGAAATCATGGCACCCCATAGCATGGTGCTTTGCATGGTCGGGACCGGATTGCTTTGGGTAGGCTGGTACGGCTTTAACGCTGGGAGCGCCCTCGCACCTGATGGAATCGCCGCGAACGCGTTCACGACGACTACTCTAGCCACCGCTGTTGCCTCATTCACCTGGGCGATGCTCGAGTACGCGTTGCGAGGTAGACCAAGCGTCCTCGGGTTTTGTTCGGGGGCAGTTGGCGGTCTGGTTGTGATTACGCCAGCGTGCGGATACGTCGATCCGACCGGCGCGGTCATCATCGGAATTGCTGCCGGGATTGTCCCGTTTTTTGCGTGCACAAAATTAAAATCCTGGTTCCACTATGATGACGCCCTCGACACGTTCGGAATTCATGCGGTTGGGGGAACGCTCGGCGCGTTTCTGACTGGAGTTTTTGCGACCGCGAGCGTGAATTCCAACTTAACCAAGCTCGCCGGCCGCGCGCTTTGGTTCGAACAATTGAAAGCAATCGCGATTACGATTGTGCTTGCGGTCACTGGAACGGCTATCATTGGCGCGATCGTGCGCGGGGTGATTGGTTTGCGCACTGCGCCAGAAATCGAGCGACAAGGTCTCGACATCAACGAACACGGCGAGGAAGGCTATATCACTTCCGGATGATTATCTTCGGCCAGGTTGAAGAACCCATAGGGCTGGATCGACCGAGGCGCATGGCCGCTCAGCGCACTTTCCTCTGTATCCGACTCTGATGTTCTACTGCACGGCTGATCGAGGCATCCGAAAGGAACGCGCGCCCCGAAACAGCCAGTGAAAGTCAACTCAACGAAAGAGAACACATGAGACGAACAACTATTGCTCTCGCTTGTGCAATGATTGCGCCTTTGGCGTTTGCGCAAACAAGGACCACGAAGACCCGACAAGCGACCACGACGCAACCGGTGATCACGCCAGCAACCACGCAAATGACCACCGGAGCGGTTGCAGTCGGGACGGTGACCGCATTCACACCCCCCCAGACAACCGTTACGCCCCCGTCGCCGATCGTTGTGCAGTCCTCGCCCGACGCTAAAGCGATGTCGTATGTGCTCGCCCGGAAGGTTCGCTACGTCGACAAGGACGGCAGAGCAATCGATCCGCATCTGATCCGAGCGGGTACGCGCGTGCATCTCGATTTTGACCGCAGGGGAGCGGTCAAGCGCGTCCTCGTCGTCGAGAGAGAGTAGTGAAGCTTAATTCGCAAAATTTGAAGCCGCACGGTTTCGGATGAATTCTGCGGCTTTTTGGTGGATCGAGCAGCCTCGGCAACCTCGATGTTAATTTAGGCAGCGGAGGCGCATTTCTTTTAGCCGCGGCTAATCTTGAACCCGCACGAGATGCATCGCAATCCGACTGTACAGTTCCAGAATATTTGAGCCTTCTTGGCGTGTCCCATGTCCGAAAATTCTCCTCGGACCGGTCGTAAAGCTAGTTTGCCTCAAGCCACAGGGCCGATCTTTCTCCTGAAGCGTAGCGCGCCTGCAGCCAAGTTAACGTATCTTGGCCCGCATTACGGTGGTGGAACTATTAACTGAATTCCAATCGTCCGGTCAGAATCCGGTCGCGCCCAGGGCAATAGTTGTTGCTACGTTGGTGCGAAGCAAAAGAGGCAGCGGCCGGAACCGCTGCCTCTTTGTCAAACTGCTCTCTTTCGATGCTTAGAACTTCTTGATCAGTCGGGCATACACGAACCGTCCCAGGTTATCATAGGTACTACCCGGAATGCCGAAGGCATTGCCAAGCTCGAACCCAAACTCCTTGGGCGGGTCCTCACCGAATATGTTGTTCACACCCACGGTGATGGTGGAATTATTCAGGATGTTCTTCCAGCACGGCATACTGTAAACAGCCGCCGGCGGCACTTCCTTTTCCTTGCCCTCTTTGCTGGTGATGACTTCCTTACCGCCTTTCGAATACCCAGGCACCGGCGCCGCTTCCACTGGAGGGGTGAAGATCAGGCTGTAGGAGAGTTGCGCGTCTGTGAACCAGGTCGGGTGGACCCAGTGCTGCTTCCAAATTCCATCAAACTGCTTGGCCTTGATCTGTTCCCAGAATCCATCATACATGTGCAAGGTCACGTTAAAATCAATGTTGTGCCAGTTCCAGTCAAGGTTGGTAATTCCTTTCCATTTGACCCAAGCGTCGCCGCTGGTCACGTCCCCGAAAAAGCTGCCTTCAAACGGACCATTGTTGGCGCGCCCGGCGACCTCCCGCGCGATGGACCCGGGGAATTGGTAAACGAACGAATCCAGATAACTCACCCGGGTCAACCACGTAAATATGCCAAAGCCCGTCTCTATTTGGTACTGAAGGCCAAGGTCAACGCCGCGCGCGTTCTCGCGTCCACCGTTTAGATAAGGGGCCGAGACCCCCGCGAAATTGCCCGCCGGGTCAAATAGGGCCGCTACCCCAGTCGGCACTTCGGGAATCACCACGGCTGGAAAGATGCCCGCGTTATACCCGGCGAGTATAGTACGAGGAGAAAGGAACACTACAACCCCTGTGCGCTCGATATCCCAGAGATCAACCGTCAACGTCAGGGTACTGTTCGGGACCAAATTCGACATCCACTTTGGCGTATAAACAATGCCCCCAGTCCAGGTACGGTCATGTTCTGGCCCTAGGTTTTTGTTGGGGAGCTGTTCGATTGTTGTTTCCGGATTGGTCACATCCTGCGCATTCTCGGGCGTATGAGGCACCCCTGGGGCAAATGTAGTGCCCCCGATCGGCCCCAAAAGGAACCTCGTAGGTCCATACAATTCGACCAGCGAAGGCTCGAGGAAGCCTTCACCCCAAGTGCTGCGAATGGTCAGTTGTTCGTCAAACGGCTGCCAGCGCATCCCTACTTTGGGTACCGCCGCGTTTGTATCATTATTTAAGAATTCTTGATACCGGACGCCGGCTGTAAACTCTAAGGAATAGAACCCAGGTATGTTAAACTTGGGACTGAAAATTGGAATGAGCGCTTCCGCATAGACATTCCACTCTTTGCGCCCAGCCTTAACAGGCGCTGTGAAGCCGACGCCCAGTTCCTCGCCAAGGCGGTGTTGATCATCCGGATTGATGGTGTATTCTTCCCGGCTAAACCCGCCGCCAAAGGCCAGCCCAACACCGCCTGCGGGCAAATCAAACAGGTCGGTGGTATAAATATTTAAGTCCAATGTCGCTAGTTTGGACGTGAAAAGGTCCCTCGCTCTGTCCGTCGCGAAATCAATCAATGGCAGGTTGGATGCGATTGGCACCCGGAAGTCTCCGAACGGATTGTAGGGGGTCGTCTGTCCGATAAAGGACGACGAGGTGGGATCAAAGAGCGGGTCGGCCGCGTTCAGGATCCGCTCGAATCGCGGACCATTGACGCTCCGAATCTGCGCAATCTGTTGGATTTGGCTGTACATGAACCCCGCATCGTAGCCCCAGCTTCCGTCAAACAGCTTGTCGCCTTTTACCCCGACCGTGAAACGCTCGGCAATGTTTTCGTTATCGATGATGCGGTTGCCGAAATCGGCTAGACGCGCGCGACTGCCGCCTGAGATAATCTGCTCAAACGGATTAAAAGGGTTGAATGCGGTCGGACTGATCCCAACTTCCGCAGGGGTCGGGCCGCCAAACGGCGGAACTCCGCCTGAAAACGGATGATTTGGCGGTAAGGAGATCACAAACGATCCCGGGGTCTCGAAATCGCCCGTGGCGTTTGGCGCCAGTTCATCATGCGTTTTCCCATCCACATAATAAAAGTCGCCGTAAATCCGGAGCTGATCGTCACAGATTTTGGTTTCAAAAGCCGCGTAGCCACCCCAGCGTTCCTGTTCCGGGAAGGACGTCTGGAACGCGTTAAAGTTAAAGCCAGGAAGCAGAGAGAAAGGCGCCCTGATACGGCTTGAGTTATAAATGTAATCGCTTGCCGGAGCCAATCCGTTAGTAAGGTCCGGCGGCGTCGCAAATTGCAATCCATTCGCAGTCGGGAACACCGTGCCGCCTGCCGCTGCCACGGCTGCATTGGTCAACTGAAGATTGTACGGGCTGGTGTTCGAACTCAAAAATGGCGGAACAGAAGTGTTGGCCCGGTCCTTAGCGAACATCGAGTCATGGTGATAGAAAAACATGTCGCCGGTGATACTCGTTTTGTCGTCGCCCACTCCGAACAGAATGTCGCCAAACCATTCGGCTGCGTCTTTGTCCAGGGTGTTGCCAAACTGCCCGGTCACCTGAGCGCCACGGTAGTCTTTATAGAGCTTCAGATTCACCACGCCGGCAACCGCGTCCGCTCCGTAGGTCGTAGAAGCGCCATCTTTTAGAATCTCAACGCTCTGGATGGCTGGAACGGGAACGGTAGTCAAATCCACGAAACCAGCACCCGAGTTCGCGGCCCCGGGAAATGGCGCAGCGCGACGGCCATCGATCAGAACCAGCGTGGCACCGGGATCGAAACCGCGCAGCGAAACAGAAGCTGTTCCCGTTGGGCCGCCTTGGCCCGTCGAGTTATTCTGAACCGGGACACTGCTCGCATTCATCACCGGCTGACTCTTGAGAAGCGTTTCCGTCGTGCCGCTTTGACCGGATTTGTTAATCAAGTCGCGGTTGAGACTAAACACCGGATTCGGACCGACCTCTTCCGCGGTCGGAATGTTCGAACCGGTCACGATCACGCGCTCTACCTCAGCGGCGCCGGGTGCCGGTGCCGGAGCTGCGGCAGCGCCAGCTGGCGGCGGAGGCGGCGGCGGGTTCTGAGCAAGTGCGTTCGATGCGAAAATTAAAGGAAATCCAACGCTCGCTACAAGAACGACGCGAAGAGATCCAAACTTAATTGGCACGTTTTTTATCATTAGTTTCTCCATGGGTTTGGTTAGGTTTTGCAATCGCAGCATAACTGCAGCCGCTTGTTCTCATTGGCACCGAGACTACTCAATCCACGCGGCGCGGTGTGAGGACATAAACCCGACGATTGCGGACTTTGCTGCGGGCCGCCTATCTTTTTCGGTTTTTGTCAAAAAATTGAGCTGAATCCTCCCACGGCGCGCATCGACACGAGAGAAAGGATCACGCCGAAAGCGTCGAGAAAATCGCGGTTTGGTCAGCCGAACTAAACGGCCGCTACGATAGTGCGCCTCCGCTCGGTCGCATCGAGAGTCCGCTTGCGGAAACGCAATGATTTCGGCGTCGCTTCCATGTACTCATCGATGTCGATGTAATCGATCGAGCGCTCGAGACTCATCCGCAGCGAACCTTCGAGCTGAATCCCTTTGCCTTCCTCCTGACTGCGCATATTTGTGACATGCTTTGGCTTGCATGGATTGACCGGCAAATCTTCCAGCCGCGCGTTTTCACCCACGATCTTCGACTATTTGCTATGTCCCGACATAAATGTGCGGAATATTTAACACTACAAAATTTGCCTAACGAGGAACAGACAAAGACGACCGACTAACTATCGCAAACTTAACCGACCCCGAACCGATTTGTCAGTCAGGCCGGAACGATCGCGTCGAACTAGCTCGCCAATGGTCCATGTCAATAGTCAAATCGACGCGGACGGTCTGGTTCGAAGCAACCGTGAACCAGCTGCGGTTTTGCGCGGATGTGCCCGCGTGTGTGTCCTTGTGTTCGTCCTTCCAGATCCAGAATATAGGCGCCGGGTGGCAAGGCGACGCGATAGTTTCCATTCTCGTCCGCAGTCACCCGCGCGATTTCTTTTTTTTCCGTCCCCGCTCAAGATGAGCAGCGGATAATCAGGATAGTTTCCCGGCGTCACCGTCGCCGCGTTTTCATCGCCGATGTCGACCGGCTTGGATGAAAGGATCTTCAGATGTCCCTCCATGACGCCCGACGGCGAAGCATCTCTCGAAGTAGCACTGCCGGCGAGCATCAGAACGATGGACCCGACAATCAGGTTCTTGAGGAACACAGATTACCTCATAAAAAAATGGGCGGGATAGGTAAAATCTATCCCGCCCACTCATAAAACCACCTTTACGGCAAGGTCAAAGACCAAGCGCTTCGTCCATGCGTCGCTGCATAGAGCACTCTGGAACCGACACCGAGGTTGATGGTCAGCCCGTAGACCGCCACCGGCGGCAGACCGGTGCCAGCTGGGCCCCACATCGTAGTGCCGAAACTTCCGGCCACGAAGACGCCGAAGTCGGTCGAGACGAAGACGTTGCCATTCGACCAGTCGACCGCGATATCGGTGATCGGTTGATCGCCCAGATTCCCGGCGAGATCGGGGCCCCATGTCGCTGTATGTGTCGCCGGGTTGTAGGTGACCTTGAAGATGTGCCCAAGCGACGTCCCTGCGGCCGACGCGTACGCGTTGTAGCCTGAGTACGAGATGAACGCGATGTTCGGGTGCGCAGGGTCGATATCGATGCCGCTCACGAACCGCGACGGCTGTGACGACGTATCGATGCGGAAGAAATTGACGGTGCTCGGATTCGCCGCATCGGCGTTGGAGGCGACGAAGACGCGACCGCGCCGCGTGCCGACCCAGAGCGTCCCGTTGTCGCTGGGAGCCCGCTCGGTCGCGACGACATACCCGGCGGTAAGCTTGTCGCTGCCCCAGAATTTCCCGTCGCCAAGCGCCTTCTGCTTGCCGGCCGCCAAGCGCACCCAATCTCCACAGGTGACGTTCGCTGGGAAGTCACCGCTCACCTCGTTGCAGTGCGCGTCGAGCGTCGCCTGGTTGCCGCCGTTGTCCTTCGTTCGCCAAACGAAGTCGAGCCCGGCGAACATCGTCCCATTTATCTTCGGGTCGAAGATCATCGGGATGTAGAACGACTGCGGCTCGACCTCGAACAGCGGGTCAGCGATCACGTCCCACCACACCTCGCTGGAGCCGTGGAAATTCACGTCGGGCGACGCTTCGAAGAAGTTGTGGAAACGGATGTTCGCGTTGAACGCGCTGATACCCGACTGGCCGCCATCGCCGAAGATGGTGACGAACCAGTTGCCGTTGTTGAAGGCGTGCGTGCCATTGTCCTGCGTGCCGCCCAGTAGGTCATGCAGCGGGTTCGCAGGGTTGAGCGACAGGCTCTGGTACTGGAGCGTTCCCAGCCCGTCGTTCAGCGAGGTGATCGAAGTCGGGATCTTCAGCAGCCACTGGCGGCAGTCGGTCAGGTCGGCGCCCGTTAGGCCGCGGGAGTTGCACTGGACCGCGGCGTTTGTGAAGGTCCCGTTCAGACGCCAGATGCCGCCGTCGTTCGCGTTGAAGACAATGTCCGGATTGAACGGCGTAGCGGCGATCGCGTGCTGGTCGGGGTGCAGGCTCACCTCATTGGTATCGATGGTCATGTCCGTGAAGTTGACGCCCGCGTCCTCCGAGCGCTGGACCGCGCGGCCATTAGACGGGGCGTGTGCGGTGAAGATTTCGTCGTACTGCATGGCGCCGCCGATGTAGACGATATCCGGGAAACCCGGAGGCGAGTAGACCGGCATGTCATAGCTGCACTGGCCAGTGCAGTAGTTGAACGACGAGAAGCCGGACGTGCCGGGCGTCGAGTTGGACAGCAGCGTCCAGCCGCCGTTCGTGCCGCTGGTGAAGAGCGTCGCCGCCGCGACGTTGGCGTTGTCGACGCGAAAGAACCTGGCTTGGAAGCCATCTGGCAGCGTTGGCGGCGGTGCGCCGCCATCGCCGACGTAGATGCGCAAGTTCGAGCCGTTTGGTGCGAGCGAGAATTCAGTTCGAAAGAAGGATGAGAGTCCGACGGAGCCTCCGCCTAACGAGCCGAAGATCTGGTTAAAGTTGCTGTTGCCGTCCAGCGTGTTCGAGCGGCGGAAGACGCCATAGTCGAAGAACGAGGCATAGACCTGCGTCTCGGCCGCTGGCCGGTAGAGCTCGATGTGCGAGCAACCGCCACGGAAGAAGTCGCCGCCGTTCGAGCTACCAGGGGCGACTACGTCCTGGGCCAGGATCTTTGCCGCCGTGAAGTGGGCCCCGCCGTCAATCGACTCGTAGACACCGACCTGCGCGGCTCCGGGGGGCGAGAACCGGCCGCCGTTCACCGAAGAAGAGCCGTGTCGCGCAACATCCGTGCCGATGAAAATGTGGGTGGCATCGTTCGGATCGATCGCAATCGCCCCGATCGAGCGATCCGTCGCGACCGGACACGTCATTAAAGCGGGATTAGAGGCACAGGGCGCCTCATTCGCCGTGCTGCCGGAGACGGGCGTCCATGTGCCGCCGCCATCGGTCGACTTGTAGAGGCCGACGCCGGCCTCGGAGTCACTGGAGCCGTTTGGCTCGCCAGTTCCGACGTAGAGCGTATTGAAAGTCGCGTCGTTCGAATCGAACACGATTGAGCCGATGGCGTTTGACGGAATTTGGCCATCGCTCACCTGACTCCAAGTCGGGGTAGCCGCGAGCGCATTGGTCGTTTTCCACACGCCGCCGCCAGCTGCTCCGATAAAGACGGTGCAGCTGGCCGCGGTGCAGTTCGGAGCCACAGCGATCGCTGTAGTGCGGCCGGAGTAGATGGTGGGCGAGGTGCCCGCTGTCGATTCGTTGACGACGAGGCCCGACGCGGGTACTCCGTTCGGTCCGAACGCTACCCAGGGACCGACCGGCGGCGGCGCGGGCGACAGCAGCAGCAGCGGCGAGTTCGCTTTGGTCAGGATGGCATTCGCTGCGGCCCGCGCATTTTTCCGCTGAGCTGGGGCGATCCAGGTCGACGGGTATGCTCGGTTGTCGTACGCCTCCTGCGCGAGGCCGTCAATCGGCGATCCCTCGCCGCTCGATTTGGCGCGGCCGAAGAGCGTCTTAAAATGGTCGGCCAGGGCCTTGTTGCGCACAGACCTGACTTCAAGCTTAGCTTCACCCTTCCCGGCTGAATTACCCGATAACAATGGGCTAGAATTGTTCACTGCGACGAACGCCATTGCCGCCGCCGCGGAAGTCAGCGTAACCGCAGTTGCGATGCGCAGATGTGATGAGAAACGATTGCGAGTAAACCAGCGAGGAGTTTTCATAAATGTAAAACTAGTTTTGAGAGAAGTTTCGAGGCTGCCCGATCTAATCCAAAAGCGAAAAGAAACTGCAGCCGCTTGTGCTTATTGGCACCGAGACTAACCAACCTACGAGGGGAGGAGTGAGGACATAAACTCGACGATTGCGGACCTTGCTGGGTGTTGATTTTGACTCGGGACTATCTGCGCTTAACGAAATCCCACACGTACCACGAACTCACCATCGAAATCGATCATGCCGCAAAAAGAGAAGCGTTATAATGGCTACTGCTCTGAGTCTTAGAGTTCCTCTTATAACCGAGGGGGCTTATGCCGTGGCGACGCTCGAAAGCGCGTCGGAACGAATCGGCGTTCTTGAATCCGACATCGCGCGCTACATTCTCGACGTTGTTTCGAGGAAGGATCAAACGACGCCGTGCCTCATCGAGCCTTAGCCGTTCGACAAAGGCCGCTGGTGTAACGTGGAAAAAATGTTTGAAGAGGCGACTAAAATGACGGGGGCACAAGCATACTCTATTCGCGAGCACCTCCACGGAAAGGTTGTCATTTAGATGTGAACCGATCCAGGCGGGGAGATCGGTGAGTCGATCCATCGGTCCACAGTCAAACTGTAATGGATCGACAGAATCTTCATTATCTCCGCCTGGTCTTAGACGGGCAACTAGCTCGCGAGCAACCGAGAGAGCGACTGAAGAACCATAGTCTTCCTCGATCAATGCCAACGCCATTTCGATCGCAGCCGTTCCACCGCCACAGGTGTAGAACGGCCCGTCCTTGATGAAAGAGGAAATAGGATCGACGCGCAGTTTCGGGAATCGTCGCGCGACATCCTGCACAAATCTCCAGTGGGTCGTTATCTTGCGTCCATCAAGCAAACCACTTTTCGCGAGAGGATAAATACCGGTGCAAACGGAGATTACTCGCCTAATGCGATGCGCATGGGTAGTAAGCCAATCTGAAATCTTTCGGTATGTCTCGCCGGCGCGCACTGCTACCCCGCCTGGAACAATAATTGAATCTACATGGCTGGCTCGGACGAGTGTATCTTCGGTCTTCAAAACAAGGCCTGACTCAGAAGCAAATGTTTTACCGGTCACGCCGATGATCCTTGCATCATAACAAGAACGATCTGTTCCGTCGGCGGCGTGGGTGCGAGCCACGGTAAAGGCTTCGAGTGGGCCGCTGAGATCCAAAAGGGACATGCCGTCGAAGCCAAAAATGCCAATCGACAAAGGCTTTGCCGGTTTGGACACCGTCGCGATCTTCATCGGCGCGGCCGACTCTCTGCCCTCCGGCAGCGCCCGCCAGATCGGCCTACGTCGATCAACGTGCTTGGTTAAAAGTTCTCCCACATACTGTAATGCAATAGGCAGCCGCGAAAGGGCTCAAAAAAGTCTCAAAATTCCCGAAACGCGACCGATTGTAGCTCCACTACTGCACGACCGGACTCACCTCCAACAGCAACAAGTAGTAGTGACGAGCCCAAATACGGCCAGCGAGCTGTCGATCAGGCGGGCTTGTTCGCCATCTGAAGGTTGAGCGGGCGATCTGCCTCGGCCTCGGTAGAGTATAAGAGATCGCCTAGGGCCAAGTTTTTCGCGATCTGACTTTGCCTTCTCAACGAGTTTCGAGAAGAGAAGCCATATTGTGTTGACGCAGCAACGCCCCAAACCGCGCGTCCGAGCGCAACGGATCCAGAAGCGGATCATATCTAATCATCCGTACCAAGCCACGCACCCCGGGAGCTTCCCTTCGAAGAGCCTTATCGAGCCATTCGAACGCTTGCTCCTTCTCGCCGCGGGTAGCGTATAGTTGGGTCATATCGTAAGGATCGGCCTTGTCTGCCCTCGATAAATCCGTGAGTTCACGCATAATGCCTTCAGCTTCCGAGCCGCGACCCGCTGCCACAAGAACGGTTGCCATTGAGGCTAGAACTTCTGCTTTGCTTCCTGGATTAAGTTCACGTTCCTTTTGATAATGCTCGATCGCTTGCTCGTACATGCCGTTTAAGAAGTAGGTTAGGGCCAAGTTTTCCTGGATCGGAGCAGAGTTTGGATCTAATTCAGCGGCCTTATCGCAATACTCCAGAGCTTCGCGAAATTGCCTGGCGAAAACAAGGATGATTCCCAACGCTGTGTTGTTAGTAGGTGAAAGCGGGTCGAGCTCTTGCGCCAACTTCATCTCCGGCACGGCATTGTTCAGGTGCCCGAACGCGGATAACGCCCACGCATAGCGCTGGTGGGCGATAGCCAAATTGGGGTTCAGAGCGAGCGCGCGTCGGAGCGATTCCATGGATCCTTGATGAGCTGATTCTGTGACAGCCCCATCTGCATTCCGATAAAATTGAACCATCGCTGCGGCGACGTGGCCCTCGGCTACAGCGTCGTCGAGCTGCAGCGCACGTTCGGCTGCTGCCTTGGCATTATCAATCCGATCCGGAGCAGAGCTAAACCCATAATACAGCTGCAAGTAGTAGCAATCCGCCATCACCGCATACGCAAGTGCATAACTCGGATCTCGTTCGACAGCGTGATGAAAATACTCAATTGCCTTCTCCAAGCCGTCCTTTGATCGCTGATTCCAGAAGTAGAGTCCCATTAGGTAGGAGTCGTACGCGGCTGTGTTGTTCGTGTAATGTTTGGACAAATGCTTCTGTTGTTCTTCAGAAAGATCTCGAACAAGAGACCGGGCGACCTTCTCAGAAATCGAGTCTTGAATACCGAAGATGTCGGTAAATGTTTGGTCGAACTTCTCCGACCACAGCGTGCGGCCGCTGCCGGAACCGACAAGCTGGACGGTGACGCGCAATCTATCACCGGACTGTTGAACAGTTCCAGTTAAGATCGCATCAACGTGCAAGGCGCGCCCAGCAGCGAGCGGATCATTGGCGGGGCCTTTGTATTTCAACACAGCATTGGTTGGTATAACGAGTAGCTGCTTCAAATTGCTCATTCTACCGATTACGGCATCGGCCATGCCTAAACCCAACAATTCGCCATTAACATTTTTGCCGAGCGGTTCAAATGGCAACACGGCGATCGAGTGAATGCTATCATCGGGGATGGCAGCCGAGGCCACAGGCGCCGTTTTGTGAGTTATCATATAATTCTTCAGCGACGCGATTTTCCCTCGTAACAAAAAGAGCGCACCGGCAAGCAGGATCGTGCCTACAATCGGGGCGGTAGTGTACCGGCGGCGGCGCGCTTTAGCCGTTGTGCGCGGGTCGCCTTGGGTCCCTGAGGTCCTGGATGCTGCCTTCCCATTAACATGCTGTTCTATATCGGCAGCGAGCTCTGCCACCGACGGATAGCGCTTCACCGGCTCTTTTTCCATCGCGCGTTGCACGATTCGGTCCAGTTGCCCTTCTAGCTCATGTTTCGTCGTCGCATCAGTAAAACTCTGGCTAGGTAGCCGCTCGAGCGAATACATCAGCCTCGAAACATTGGCCGGCGAACATTTACCTGCCGAAGAGGGGTGCTGGGGCGGCTTATCTGCCAGCAGTTCGTAAAGCATAACCCCAAGCGAATAAACGTCTGTCGCGACTGTGGCTGATTGCCCAGCGGCCTGTTCCGGCGCGGCATAGGTTGGCGTAAACCTGCGCTCGATCGCGACAGTGATGTCGCCATCGTCACGGCCGCTAAGTAGCTTCGCGATCCCGAAGTCGAGTAACTTTGGCTCACCGTCCTGCCTCACCAGTATGTTACCGGGCTTGATATCACGGTGAATAATGTGATTCCGATGCGCAAGGTCGACAGCGGAACAAACCTTTACAAATAGCTCAAGTCGCCCTCTTAAATCAAGATTCTCCCTCTGAACAAAACGCGTGATCGGCGTTCCTTCGATGAATTCCATCACGAAGTAGGGCAGGCCGTCGTCAGTACTGCCGGCGTCCAGAAGACGTGTGATGTTTGAGTGATCGAGATTAGCCAGAATCTGCCGCTCATTGCGAAAACGGCGCAGCACTTCGTCAGTATCTGTTCCACGCTTAAGTATTTTGATCGCGACCAGCTTCTGAAATTGCCCATCGGCTCGCTCCCCGAGATAGACTGCGCCCATGCCTCCGCGACCCAATTCTTTGATGATGGCGTAAGCGCCGATCCGTTCGCCAATCCGGTCTTGTTCGTTTTGATTGAGGCGTGCCCTAGCAAGCTCTGCCAATTGTTCGAAGACAGCAGTATCGCAGGCGAGGAGATCCTCTGCCTCCCGGAGGAGCGTGGCGTCGTCAGTGCACGATCGTCTCAGCATCGTGGTGCGCTCCTCGATTGAGGTCTGCTCCAAGGCATCTGCGAGGAGATGTTTGAGGCGCTGCCAGCGCGCTGGATCCGATGCAGAGCGCGTCGGGGTTGACCTAGCTTTCCTGTGAACCATGGCAACTTCCCTATCGATCGGATAATTGATTACGCAGCCACAATTTCGCAGTGGCCCACTCCCTCTTTACGGTCGCGGGAGAGATTCCCATCGCCGAAGCGATCTCTATCACCGTCAAACCGCCGAAGAAGCGTAGTTCGACGATCTGCCCTTGCCGCGAATCCAGCCTCTCAAGGTCTCGCAGCGCGGCATCCAAGACAGTCACATCAATTTTCCGCTGGTCATAGAATTCAAGCGCTCGTTCTATTGGATCTGCACCGCCGCGCTTCTCTCGTTGTCGGGCGATAGCATAGTTCGTGAGCGTCTGGCGCATAATCCGCGCGAAGATGCCAAGGAAGTGAGCACGGTTTTTCCAATCAACTTCCCCCTGCTGATCGGCAAGGCGTAAATAGGCCTCGTGGACTAAAGCCGTGCGCTGCAAGGTGTGCTCTGACCGTTCCCCACGAAGATAATTCGCGGCTAGTCGGCGCAGTTCTTCATATACTTCTGGCGTGATCTCGGCAAGCGCCGCCGCCTTAACCTTCTCGGAGGTTCTCTCAACGTTTGAGGGTGCCATTCGCAGAATCGCCGTTGCGCCGGTTAACTGGGCTGTTTGCGGGTCGTGGCTCATTCGCATCCCTGGATCGTGGAGAAACAAAATCATACAACCGCTCAGGACAAAAAGTCCATTAAAAGCTTAGACGGACATAAATCCGACGATTTAAGACTTTATGATGTAGCAGGGATATAAATCAGCGAATATCGTCCGGTTTTGTCGGTTCGATGTCCTAGTGTTATCGCGAACAGCGCGAGATTCTGGCTCTGCAAGTGAAGAGTCTTTCCGACGGTGCTTCTATTTTTCGACCAATACGCGTTGGTCTTGTTGGATTCGATGAAGTGACCGCGTTGCACCTCGTCGGCCCCGCTGACGCCTTTGTAGCGGCCGCTTTAGACGACGGCTATGGCAATCGCATCCCATGTTATGAGGTCCAAACGCTCGGCGTATTCTCAGATCGGTTCCGCGCTGAAGACGGCCTCATGCTCGAAGCAAGAGAAACTCTTAGTACAGCGCCGGTTCTTGATACGATTATTGTGGCCGGAGGACGCGGGATTCGACGTCCGGAGGTTAGTGATAAGGTAGCTGCCTGGATCTTGAAACGCGTAAACGATACGCGAAGAATTGGAGCTGTCTGTACCGGCATTTATGGAATAGCTCCAACTGGTTTGCTCAATGGGCGCGAAGTCACAACGCATTGGCGTTTTGCCCGAGACCTGGCACGGCGGTTTCCTCGTCTACGAATCGATCATAGGAAGCCGTTCGTTCGAGACGGCCCATACTATACGACTACCGGACTTAGTGGCGGTGTGAATTTATCGCTAGCTATGATTCAGGAAGACTACGGTCCATATGTCGCGCAATCAGTAGAAGAAGAGTTAACTCTTCGCCTTACCAAGGAAGATCAAGAGGAACTCCCATCGGATGCTGTACCTTTCGACAATCATCCGATCGACCGCTTCTCCGACCTAGTTGCCTGGGTGATCCGCAATCTCCATTCCGACCTATCAGTAGAGGTGCTGGCGCGGCGAGCATGCATGTGTCCCAGCCATTTCAGCAAAGTATTTAAGAGCGTTTTCGGAGAACCTCCGAGCGACTTTGTGCAGAATCTCCGTCTGAATGAGGCTCGCCGTCGACTTTCGAAGCGGCAGAAGACGCTTCGCACAGTCGCTGAGTCTGTCGGTTTCTCCAGCCCAGACTCGTTCCACCGCGCGTTCGAGCGCAGGTTCGGCTCTCGACCGAGCAACTACCTCGAAGATCGACAACCGACATGTGTGGCAGCATCGAATGGTTCGCACCGGGAATAGACACTCGGAAAGCTTGTATTATGTAAATGGAGTCCATTGCGTGGCGAAGACATTCGCCACCTTCTCATCGCCACCAAGTATTCTCGTGCAAATTTTATCGCCAGCGATGATTCAGGAAGACTACGGTCCGTAGGATTGCCGGCGGAGGGGCTCGAACCCACACGATCTTGCGATCACTGGATTTTGAGTCCAGCGCGTCTGCCAGTTCCGCCACGCCGGCGAAAGCGAATTGTGAAACTACGGTCTTCAGGACGAAGCTCAAGCGCTTACAACGACATCGAGAGGCTGCAGACTTCGCGGCAATCCGAAAATTTCGCGAAGGACGATCGCGTCGCGCAGTCCTGCCGGCGAGCGGAGAAGCGTAGCGATGTCCGTCTCGACGCGTGCGACCTTTGCTTTTGATTCAGTATCGATGGCATATGGTTCGACCGGCGATTTAGAAGCCGGCAGTTCGTGTGCGGGTGGGGTTTTGTGATGCTCGAAGATTGGTGCGGGCGCTAGATATTTGGTTGGCTCGACAATTTGCCTCTTTCTGCGGGTGAGAACGTCGCGGGCAGTCGGGATGGGTGGCGGCCGCACCGGTGCCACTGGTCGCGGCGGAATATCTGTGCGCGGCACAATCGGCGGAGGCGGTTTCGCCGTCGTCGGCTGCCCGAGCGCTTCGAGAAATTTGCGAATGCGTTCTTCGTCCGATTCGACTTGTGCACGCCTAATTGACTCGCCTATCTTTGGCGTAATTGTCCGGCCTTGATCCACTTTCTGCGGCCCCTTCTTCGCTGCGCCGGCCTTGGTCGCGAGTAATCTCAACAACGCCGCCATCGCGATCAGCAGAATGAAAAGCAGATTTTCGAAGTGCATGTTCTAATCGTTAAATTGTTAAAAGTTAACGGTTAAAATGGTGTTCGCTTCAATGCTTAAACAAATCAGGTTCCTTCCCCGCGCGGTTTCTCCGTTCCGGCGATTGATTCGCGCATCGAAGTATCTGCCTGGACGTTTTTCATCCTCACGTAATCCATTATCCCGAGATTCCCTGAGCGAAATGCGTCGGCCATTGCTTGGGGAACGAGCGCCTCGGCTTCGACTACCTTTGCTCGCATTTCCTGCGTCTTTGCCCGCATCTCCTGTTCTACGGCGACAGCGGCGGCACGGCGAACTTCGGCTTTCGCTTGTGCGACGCGCTTGTCTGCATCCGCTTGCTCCGTCTGCAGCTTCGCGCCGATATTATCACCGACATCCACATCCGCGATGTCGATCGAGAGAATTTCAAATGCGGTATTACTGTCGAGACCTTTGGCGAGGACTGTTTTTGAAATGCGATCGGGATTTTCCAGCACGTCCTTGTAGGAATGGGCCGACCCGATCGCGCTCACAATGCCTTCGCCAACGCGCGCGATGATCGTTTCCTCTGTGGCGCCGCCGACGAACCGATCAAGGTGCGAGCGTACCGTAACGCGTGCCTTCACTTTCACGCCGATGCCATCTTGAGCGACGCCGTCGATGGTCGCCCGGCCCATATCCGGACTGGGGGCATCAATCACTTTCGGATTGATACTGGTGCGCACGGCTTCGAGCACGGTCTTGCCGGTCCCTTTGGTAGCCAAGTCGATGGCGCAAGCCCGATTAAAATCGAGCGAAATGCCGGCCTTGTCTGCCGCAATTAAGGCGAGGACGACCTGGTCAACGCTTCCGCCGGCCAGATAATGCGCTTCGAGCGGGTCGCTGCGAACGTCAAGACCAGCCTTCACTGCCGTGATGCGATTGTCGACAATAAAGCCGACGGGAACTTTGCGTAGTCGCATTCCGACCATTTTGCCGAGGCTGACCGGCGCATTTGCGATTCGCGCCCGGATCCAGAGACCGAAGAAGTTAAAAAGGATGATCGCAAGCACAAACGCGAAGAGCGCCAGTACTGCGACGCCGACAAGATAAAGCGAATCCATATTGCTACGAAGCTATCGGATGCAGAACAGTGCGGAAAGGTCTAATTGTGGCGAAGGGCGAAGGTCCCTCGATTAGCCGGCGAGCGATCGGAATGACTCCACGATGTAAATCAAGTAGTGCTCGGGGCGGGACTTGAACCCGCATGCCTTTCGGCATACGCCCCTCAAACGTACGTGTCTGCCATTCCACCACCCGAGCAAGTGAAGAGTGCTGGTGAACGGTAAATTGTTGATAGTGGCTCGCAAGCGCTTTGTCGGACGAGCTTTTGTACTGATGCTCGTGCTGGTAATCGAAACCAGGATCGAGCGAAAGTGTCCTTGCGAACACGAGAACGAACCTATGCCGTGAAATCCTCCCAATCCGCGGCTACATTTTGATCCATGGCGAGAAATAATGATGGCGGCTGGATCAAAGTCGATCTCCATATCCACACGCTGGATGATCCCAAGGACGCCGTCGATTATTCGGCGCACCAACTTCTGGCGCGTGCGCGCTCGCTTGGGTTTGGCGTTCTCGCCATCACATTGCATGATGCCGTCTTTGATCGACAGGAAGTCTTCGCCGATGCGACGGCAATGGGCATCTTGCTCATTCCCGCAGCCGAGGTGCGGTTATGCGGAGCTGATGTCATTGTCCTGAATGTGACTCCCAAAGAAATCGCGGAGCTAAGAAATTTTGATGATCTGCGGCAGCTGCGTGTCCAGCGTGGAGATTCGATCTTTACGATTGCGCCCCACCCATTTTATGTCTTTGGCGGCTCGATCGGGCCGCGGCTTTTAAAGGACATCGATTGCTTTGACGCGATTGAGATCTGCCATTTTCACAAAGGACTCTTCAATCCGAATCGCCGCGCAGCCAAGGTTGCACGGCGATTTGGCAAACCATTAATCGCTACATCCGATGCACATAAGCTGGACGGGTTCGGCCGGCATTATACAAGCATCCCCCGGCCGGCTAGGCTCACCTTCGAAAATGTTTTCGTCGCATTGCGGAATGAGCGAATTACCCTAACGAGTCCGCCTTGCAGCTTTGCCGATCTTGTAAACGCGGTCTATTTCGTCTTTCTCGCGCATCCATTTCGACGGCGGCGGAAGGATCGCATTGGGCGCGCGCGTAGCGGTCGCAGTGCACATGTGTCAGCCGTTGAAACGAAATCTCGAATCTGACGGTGCTTCAATCTGATGAGCCGACAGCTTACGACGCGCAAAAAAAAAGAAGGTCGCATTGAAATCCCGTCTCAATTTCGGCTTGCCGCACGGGCCGTCTTTCACTTTCGTTACCGAATTAATTGCCTGCGATCCCGGGATCTCAGCGGAATGCGCGACAGTATTTCGCGGCAATGATCCAATCTTCGCTAGCCATTTTCCCGGAAATCCACTCGTGCCCGGCGTAAATCATTATTGAAGCGCTCGCGCAAACGGCCGGGATAGCCGCTGCGGCTGGGAATCCTGGGAAGGCACGACCATTTTTTTTGCTTTCCGCAATTCGAAATATGAAATTCTTCGACGCCGTCCGGTCGGAACAACGCATTGTTTTACGCGCCGAAAAATCGCCGAAATGGGGGAACTGTTGTAGTTCAGAGTCGATGCAGTCGTGAACGGCAAGTGCGTCTCGGAAGGAGAATTGGTTTTGCCAAAACGCCAGTGCAGCTGGTGCTTCAAGCCGTAACGCTTTTGCCGGGATAACGATTCAAGGCCGGACCGCGGTCGGCTCCAAATCATAAATCGCGCCCCAATTGCCGGATGCGACGAGTGGGGCCGTAGCTTCCCATGGGCGTTTACTCGCGGGATAATTGATCATTTCTTTCCGTCCCCAGAAGAGATAGCGAACGCGCAAAGCCCGCGCGATCTCGCGCCAATCCGCCGAGCCTTGCATCATGCTTGTGAGCCAGTTGTAGGCATCCGTGTATTCGAACCCCTCTGTCCAAAGATGTCCTGGATAACCGAGCACAACCTTCCGGCCCTGAAGTAAGAGAGGATGATTATAAGTCGGATATGCGGCGAATCGAGCTTCTACCGGTAGTCTTCGGACTGCGATGCCGATCGCATCAAGTTCCGCGCGATCGCTAAATTCAAAGCCAGGTCGGCCTGCCGCGAGTCCACCGAACAAACTGATGAATCCCGAACCGAAAAGTGCGATGCAGACGCCGATGCGAATGGGTATCGACCAACGGATAATCAGATCGCTCCACAAAAACGGAAGCACTAAAAAGTAAGCCCAAATCATCAGTTTGAGATTATCCCATCCCCACGGCGCGGTTTGGACAAAGAACGCGAGAATGAAAATCGCTGAGGCGGGAAGAAGGAAGGCGACATCCTGCGGAAGGTTTTTGCCCCAACGCCAACCGGATTTCCACGCATTCCAGCCGCCCAAGCCAATCAGCGCAAAAACCAGGGGAACCCAAATCCCGAAGTTCATCAGCCAGAACTGAAAAAACGGCGCGGCGAAATCGTCGTCGTTTTGCACCCAGCCAGGGTGCCACTCGAGTACCGATCTGGCGTGGAAATGATCGGTGACCAACCAAACGAAGAAAGTTGCCGGAACAACAGAGCTAACGAGAAGCAGCGCGACGTGTTTACGAATCCGCGTATCGCCAAAAAGTTCACCCCATCTGGTTATGCATGTGATTAAGGAACGCAGGCCGGCGATTCCTTCTCTACGGATGAGGTCGAAAGTGAGTTTTAGTTGATTGAACAGTTCAAGACCGAAAAGACAAACCAGAACTATGCTGAGAGCGAGAAAAGTGTGGAAATGGAAGAGTGGCATCGAGGCGTACAGCGCCAGCTCGACCCAAAATGGCAGAGGAGTGCGATGACGATTCCGTTCTCCGATTCTAAAGAATCTTTCACGCCAGCTCCAGAGCAGAAGCAATCCAGCGGGGATCGCATAGAGCAGTCCACGTTGAGTTACAAACATGGTTAGCGGAATGCTTTTCCAAGCGATCGTTTTACCGCCTTGATAGTCGCCAAACTTCAGCGTCTTGAGAAATTCAAAACCTGCTACGCCGCCGTTAAATAAGAAACCGGCGATGCCGAAAATACCGGCCCAACGGAAAAATGCGTAGAACGTCGCGATCGAAGCGAGTAATCCGGTCCAGACCAAGCCGCGAATTAGATCGACATGTATGAAGCTGAAGAGCGCGTTGAACAAATCCATGCCTGCCGGGTATCGCAGATGTTCGCTAAAAACGTAAATGGGATTAGCCGGCCATAGTGAAACTCCGTTTGCGAAATACTTAATATATGTGATGTGGAGCGCCAGATCGCCGAGATTATTTGGCGATTGAATCTTTAACTGTTCGCCGTCGATGTAGAGCAACCAGCAAAACGAACGAAGCGCGAATAAAGCGAAGCATGCCGCCATGGCCCAGAACCAGACGTGACCATAACGCTTCAGCGGCGGTGATATGAACGACTCTCCGGCTGGAGAATTTGAGACGTTGTGTCGAGTAACACTGTCAGAAGTTCCAAGATAGGCCGCAAGGGCGAATGTCCCCCCTGATACAAGGGCTAGAACCGCGCTCAGTTCATTTAAGCCGTTGCCTGCCATTCCCAAAAGGAGGCCGCAAACGGTTGACAAATTGACAAAGACCAGGCCGGCGGAAAGCCATTTCATCGAAACGCGATTTGATCTTACCCTGGTCCTTTTCCCCTAAAATCGGGCAATCGGTCCGGAAAAAAATCCTTGAAGACTTTGGCGTTTAAATAGAGCTTCGAGGTATCCTGGTAAGCGCGAATCCGTAGCGGCTCAGTATAATAGGTGCCACGCAATTTCGCTTCGACGTCTTTAATCCGATCTTCCTGCACGAGGAGAAAATCGGCGTCGGGTGTTGCGGGGAGATTCTCGTGCTCGTAGTAGCCGATGTGCGGGAAATCACCGAGAATCCATGGAAGCGGGTAAGTGCTCGTTCGAATCATATTGCCCGTCAGCTGGTAATTTTGGGGGTCCTTTTTCGCCAACTCCAGCAGCGGTCTCGTTAATTTATAGATGTCGTTGTAAGTCTGAACGTAGACGTACGGTTCAGTGTCCGTCGTGCAACGGAAGTAATTCAGCCAGATCGTCGATCCCAGTGAGACACACAATAGGATGGCCGATACGACATAAGTTGCGAGGCGATACCTCAGAGGGATAACAAGCATGGCTCCCCCAAACATGAACAAAAAGGGCCAAATAAAGCTAATGATGCACCACGGCGTCTTATAATTAACGATGCTGTAGGCGATGAGTGTTCCGACGCCATAGATTGCCAGATAACGTAAGCTTATGTTCTTAAACCTTTGGCAGAACAAACAAAGAGTCAGACCGCCGAGCACTGGCCACTCGTACCGAGCTATAAGGGCAATCCAGTAGTAGTTGATCCATGAGTGATCCTTCCAAATCAAATTATAAGCTTCTTTCTCGTGTCCATGCCCTTCATGGCCGGTCGCGAACCAGGCCTGGTAAAATTGATACAAACCCTTTACCCCGCTCCAGTGAAAGAATGTTCCGGAATAAAAGAAAACGATGGCGACTGCGCCCACACCGATAACGAGCACTAGGTCGGCATAATCCCAAGTTTGTTTTGCTGGCTGCGCGTCGGGGAGACGATGGAGACGGTTTGAGGCGACTAAGACCGGCACGGCCAGCGCGGCACAGCCTAGGTGAATGATGTAAGTTTCCTTGGTCAGGATCATGCCAGCCAAACCCATGCCGGCACACCAAAGATAATCGCGCGTCCCAGCCTTCCAAAGACCAAGCAGGCCGAGGATGAACAACATCGAGAAGAGCACGAGCCACACCTCGTGAATCGAGTAGCGCCCATAAAAAACAAATCCGGGCGATACCGCCATTGCCAGTGCCGCCATTCGACTTACCGCTCGTCCAACGAATGGCTCGAACTTCAATGCAAGCCACACGCAACTGATGCTCACGAGCACAACCGGTAGCCGCAACGCCCAGACATTTCGGCCAAACAAGGTTTGCGAGAGGAGCAGAACGTAAAAATGAAGCGGGCCGTGATAATTCGTCGGGTCGTATTTATAGAATCCGTTTTTCATTATCTGGTCGACAAACCACCCGTTGATTCCTTCGTCGAAATGCGGTGGCTTAATGCCAAGCAGAAAAAAGCGCAGGAAAACGGCAAGCCCAAGAATCAACCACGGCGTCCAACCCGTCTCTGCGAGTCGCGTTCTCCACGCGTCCAGTTGATTGCACAGCCTTGGAAAATCTGCTAGCGCGCCGCCCTCGCCGCTGCTAGTACGCGCTGCAATGCGCATTCTCGTAACCGGTGGCTGCGGGTTCATCGGGAGCAACTTTATTCGGTATATTCTGCAACATTACAAGCCGGCGTACGTGACCAACGTTGACGTGCTCACTTACGCGGGCAATCTCGCCAATCTCGACGGCGTGGTCGAAGAACATGGCGAGCGCTACGAGTTTTTCAAAGCCGACATCGCGAACGCCGATCCGATGGACGCGCTCATGACTGAGCATCAATTTTACGCCGTGATTAATTTCGCAGCTGAGTCGCATGTCGATCGCAGCATCAATTCACCGCTCAATTTCATCCATACGAATATTGTCGGCACAAGTGTGCTCCTCGATTGTGCACGGCGGCACGGTGTGCAACGCGTCATCCAAGTTTCGACGGACGAAGTCTATGGCTCGCTCGGCCCCACCGGCAAGTTCACCGAGCAATCGCCGCTCGACCCGAGCTCGCCATATTCGGCGAGCAAAGCCGGCGCTGATCTTCTTGCGCTCGCCTCATTCAAAACTTACGGGCAGGAAGTGCTGGTGACACGCTGCTCGAATAACTACGGGCCATATCAATTCCCGGAAAAACTAATCCCACTCATGATCATCAAAGCGCTGCGTGAGGAGCCGTTGCCAGTCTATGGCGACGGAATGAATGTGCGCGATTGGATTCATGTGAAAGATCATTGCGCCGCCGTTGTAGCTGCGCTTTTCGAGGGGAAACCGGGGTCGATTTACAATTTCGGCGGCGACGGGGAGATGCTGAATCTCGATGTAGTGAAAATGATTCTCGATAAACTGGGCAAACCCCACAGCTTGATTTCATTTGTGACGGACAGACTTGGACACGATCGCCGATACGCGATCGATTCCTCTCTTGCTGAGCGGGAGTTAAACTGGAAACCGCGCGCCAACTTCAAGGACGGACTCGACGAGACCATTCAATGGTATATCGACAATCAATCATGGTGGCAACCGTTGCTCGAACGCGCGGAGCGCTATTGAGTTGTATCGGCGGTTCATGGATCGCCGAAATAAAGAGGTCGACGTTCAGACAGTGCCTCTGCCTTAAGCAATGAAACTTGTCATCGTCGGCGCCGGCGGCCGGTTAGGTACCGCGCTCGTTCGCAAGTGTCGAGAAAAGTTCGACGTTATTGGCTTTAACCACGCGCAACTCGATCTCGCAAACCCTGATGAATTGCGCGAGAAACTGTGCGCGATCGATTTCGATCTTCTGATTAACACCGCTGCGTTTACCAATGTCGATCTTTGCGAAACCCAGCGCGACCAGGCTTTTGGGATCAATGCGGAGGCGCCGCGAATTCTGGCGGAAATTTGTCGCGACAAGAACGCGAAGCTGATCCATTTCAGTACCGATTACGTATTCGATGGCGAAAAGAGCGAACCCTACATCGAAAGCGACCCGGCAAATCCAATCAGCGTTTACGGCGAATCGAAAAGGGCAGGGGAGCAATTCGTCCTACAAACCACAGATCGGCATCTGATCGTCCGCGTGTCGTGGGTTTTTGGTCCTGAGAGGCCGAGTTTTATTGATGCAATGATCAAGCGAGCCTGTGAAGACGAACATGTCGAAGCAATCACGAACAAATTTTCGGCACCCACTTACACGCGCGATATCGCCCAAATGTTGCCGCAGTTTTTTGAGGTAGATGTTGAAGGCGGCATTTTGCATTTCGCCAACGCTGGCGAATGCAGTTGGCGGGAGTATGCCCAATGGGCGCTGGATTGCTGCGCAAGCGAAGGAATTGCGTTGAAAGCGACGACCATCGACGCACTTAAGCTAACCGATATGAAAAATTGGATCGCGCGCCGTCCCGTTTATTCAGTTCTGTCCACTGCGAAATACAGCGCGCTGACCGGCGTTTCGCCGCGGGCTTGGCGGGATGCTGTCGCTGACTATATTAAGCGCTTCTATTTACAAAAATGAGAACACGCATTTTCGCTTTTACATTGTCGATCTTTCTTTGCGCCATCGCGCGCGCGGAACTGAAATGGGAACAAACCGCGGTCGAATTGCATCCGACAGCCGGGGACAAAGAGGCGGTCGGCCATTTCAAATATCAGAACACCGGCAGCCAACCGGTGCGGTTTAAATCCGTCCACACTTCTTGTGGGTGCACGGTGGCGCAATCTCAAAAGGAGGAAGTGCCGCCCGGAGAAAAAGGCGAGATTACCGCAACCTTCAAAATCGGCGATCGTACCGGCACTCAGGTCAAAAACGTCACAGTCGAGACGGACGATCCGGATCATGCGACCACGGTACTCACCCTCAAAGCGGTGATCCCGCAAGAACTTGAGATCAATCCAACATTTGTATTCTGGGGACAAGGCGAAGCGCTCAAGTCAAAGTCGATTGTGGTTCGCGCTAGCAAAGATTTTCCGGTCAAACAATTGAAGGTCACTTCATCGAGTCCGGATTTTCAAACAAAGGTCGAACAGACCGGTAACGGGCAGTTCAAGATCGACATCCAGCCGCGAGAGACTAGCCGGGCGATCGCGGCGAAATTGTTGATTCAACCGGAAGATTCGCCGAAAGTGTTTTATGCGACTGCCAGCGTGACGAACGCGCCGGCCATCCAGTAGATCGTGAGATCTTCGCTCGTGCGTCAGGCGCTCGTTTTGGCGGCGCTTGCGCTGCTTCCCGCAATTGGGCAGGCGATCTATTTTCGTGACAAAGTCTCGTGGCAGTCGCCGATTCCGGCTTCCGAGATGGTTACGGTGGCGCAGGCGCGCGCTTGGGACGGAAATGTGATCTGGGTAGATGCGCGACCAGATGCGGAATTTGAACGGGATCATGTCCCTGATGCTGTGCCGTTGAACGAAGACCGCTGGAACGAGCTGCTCCCGCAATTTCTGGCGACGTGGTCGCCCGAGAAACGCGTCGTTGTCTACTGCAGTAGCCAAAGTTGCAATGCCAGCCGCGAAGTCGCGCGCCGCCTCCGTGAGGAGGCGCAACTGAGAAATGTTTTCGTTCTTCAAGGCGGCTGGGAAGAATGGCTCAAATCGCGAAAGTGAAATTTGTCTGGCGAATTGTGGATGTGGTCGTCGGCGGAATTTTCATTTACGCCGGCGCGATCAAAGCGCTCGATCCGGTTCGGTTCGCCAGCGACATCGACAATTACAAAATCCTTCCGTGGACGATTAGCGTCCGGCTGGCTTTTTATCTGCCGTGGTTGGAGATCTTTTGCGGGATCGCGCTCATCACGCGCCGGCTTTGTCTCGGAGGATTGTCGATCTTGACCGCGCTCGTTTGCGTTTTCACAGTCGCGACAATCGCGGCAAAAATCCGCGGCCTCGACATCACCTGCGGCTGCTTTGGTCATGCAAGCAAGAACTGGAACTTCTCCACTCATCTCGGGCTCGATCTGGTTTTGTTCGGACTCGTGATTTTTCTGCTGTGCGCGTGTGTGCGAAATTTCACTGCCAGCGAGCGGTAGGAATGCAGAATGCCGTAAGGTCACGTAAGGCGGCCATCTATAAAGATTGGGACAATGAGGGAGCTCTCACACGCCGCGCGCGATTGGCTGCGAAAAGTTCGAAAAGCCGTACGCGAGTTTTTCATGATCGACCGCGCAATCGCGGCGGTGATCAGACTTCCGGTGATGATTTCGTTGGGCGCGGTTCGTCACGTGCCGCGCGGCTGTCGAACAAAAATCCTTCGGGGCGCAATTCGTTCCATTGCCACGCCGGCTCCGGCTGGACCCGCCGAGGTTTGCGAGATCAATTCATTAGCCGATTTCGATTCAAGGTACGCACGGTTGGCGGCTATGCTCGGACACGCCGGCAGGAACCCCTCGCCGGGCGAGCTGGAGTTTCTCAATTCAATCGCGAAGCGCCGAACGAGTTACCCTGGCAACATCGGGCCGAGCGATTATCTCTTCCTGACCGCATTCATCAGCATTCTCGCCCCGCGACGCGTGATCGAAATCGGAACCCTCACCGGCTTTTCGGCGGGAATTATTGCGGCCGCGCTTGCTCGCCGGCACGGCAGCGACAGCGCGAGCTGGGTTGATACCATCGACATCAACGTCGAGTGCGTCATCGACAAAACACGCCCGACTGGTTTCGAAATTCCGGAGACGTTTCCGGAACTTGTGCCGCTGATTCGCTTGCACGTCCCGCGCAATGCAACTTTCCTTTTGCAAATCGCCGAACGCGACGAATTGCAGGTTACCTTTATTGACGCGGATCACCGGCACCCTCTGCCGCTGCTTGATTTGCTCCGGGCGGCACCCTGCGTCAGGAGCGGGGGTTGGATTGTGCTGCACGATATCCGGCTCGGCACTATCACTCGCAAAGCAATCGAAGCGGGTCACAGCGTCGGATGGGAAGCGGATTACGGCGCGCAATGGCTTTTCAATTATTGGCCATTCCGCAAAATCAGCGGCGGCAACATTGGGGCCGTCCAACTGCCGCATGAAAAGAGCGCGCTCGTTCCGTTTGCGCTGCGCATGATGTCGATCCAATTCGAGACAGTGGAAAAGCACGCCCGCGCCACGCAACGCGCACTCTACGAGAGTCTCGGCGCGCTGTGCTAAGTATTCGGCTGGCGACAAAAACAGATCGCGGCCAGATGGAATATTCTCCGCGAGGGGATCGCTAGGCGACACACATGGGTTCGTATTAGCACGGGGCTTTAGCCCGGGGTCGATGAGATGCTGTCGCGGGCGCGCGGAGTCCAGTCGGTCTGCGAATATTCGGTAGGAACGATTTCGTCCCATGAAATGGTCACTGGACTTATTGAAGGGAAAATGGCTGGGTCATCCGCTGCACCCGATCATTGTGCATGTGCCGATGGCGATGTGGCCGAGCGCACTGATCTTCGATCTCCTTTCGCAATGGCAGATTGGTGGGAATGCCATGGTGCGGTTGGCTTTTTACGCGATCATTTTCGGCTTGGTTGCTTCGCTTCTGGCGGTGCCGACCGGTGTGTTGGACTGGAGCGGTATTAAGAAAGAAAAGCCAGCGTGGAAGATCGGGCTGTACCACATGATGCTCAATCTCATCGCCGCGTTATTGTTCGCGATTAATTTCGGACTGCGGATGCAGGACTTCCGCGAAGCGACGACGGTAGCCGGAGTCCCGCTCACGCTCTCGTTTATCGGCACAGCGCTCCTAACTGGCTCGGCTTATTTAGGCGGCAGGATGACTTACACCTACGGGATCAGCGTCGCACGAATGTCGAAAGCGAAATGGCGAAAGATCGCCGAAGCCGGCCGCGCGAATCTTCCACCGGAATAGAGGCAAGCCATGTTGAAGGATTTTCTTGAAGGTAAACCGCTGCGGCATCCGCTTCATCCGATGCTTGTCCACTTTCCGATCGGACTGTTTCTCTTGAGCCTCTTGCTTGATCTGGCGAGTCTCGCGTTTCCGTCGGTGCCGAATCTGGTCCGCGATTCTTTTTATGCGATGCTCCTCGGAGTCATCACGGCTCTGATCGCCGCGGTGCCCGGCTTCGTCGATTACACCGATATTCGCAGCGATCATCCTGCAAAACGCACCGCAACAACGCATCTGACTTTGAATCTAATTGTCGTTGCGCTCTACGGAATCAACTTGGGTGTCCGTTCTTCGTCCCTGGTCGATCCAAAAATATCTTTTGGGCCCCTGATTTTGTCACTCGTTGGTATCGCGCTTCTGTCCGTGTCTGGTTATCTTGGCGGGCGTCTCGTTTACGATGACGGGATTGGTGTCGGTCGGCATAAACGCCGGACGCCGACGCCGGAAAGCACACTGCATTTGTCCATGGCAAATCTTGCTTCGAATGAGAAGAGCGATGTGATTTTCGTTCCAATCCCGGAAGTCGACCGCCTGAGCGAGCGAGAAACCTTGCGCGTCGAGATTGACGGGCAAGTGATAACGATCGCGAAGATCGACCAAGACTTTTATGCGTTTCAGGAATTTTGTACGCATCGTTATGGCCCACTCTCCGAAGGTGGTTTTCAGGATTTCAAAGTGCAATGCCCATGGCATAACTCCTGTTTCGACGTTCGCACCGGAAAGGTCACCCAGGGGCCTGCCAAAGTGGACTTAAAAACGTTCAAGATTGAAATGCGCGATGGCAAGGTTGCGGTCGGTTTACCGCGCGCGGCGACACCATGATCAGAAAGCTCAAGTCAGGCGGTTATCGATTGTATTCGCGAAAGAAGCACCCGAAGACCGGGAAGCGAAGAAATTTAGGCACGTTCAAAACGAAAGCGGCGGCGAAAAAACACGAAAGCGCAGTGCAGTACTTTAAACGGCGTTGACTGGCTTAGTTGCATCAATGAAATTAGGACCAGGAGGAGACAATCATGATACACATGCTGATTCGTCACAAAGTCGCCGACTTCGCCAAATGGAAACAGGTCTATGACGAGCACGCCTCGGCGCGACAGAGCGCGGGGCTGAAAGAGCTACATCTCTTGCGCAACACCGAGAACCCCAACGAAGTGATTTTGCTCTTTTCGGTGCAAGACTTCAACAAGGCGAAAACGTTCGCTGGGTCAGACGATTTACGTCAGGCGATGCAGAAGGCCGGCGTAAGCGACAAGCCAGACGTTTATTTTCTAGAGTAGCGGACAAGCCCGCGGTTCCAGTTACTTTTGAGGTTAGGTGAAGGCTGTAAGTCCTTTTGTCGTGCGCGTACCGAAGGGGCGACTGACGGCTATTTCCTAATAAAAAAGTGCTGGAAATACGCGCAGCAACGGAAGCGGATCACGACGCGATTTGGGATATTTTTCATGCGATCGTCGCCGCTGGCGACACTTACGCATTTGAGCTGGAGATGTCGCGCCAAGAGGGTCTGGCTTATTGGTTTCGAGCCGATACGCGTACTTACGTTGCAGAAAACGATGGGCGCGTTGTCGGCACTTACATCCTAAAGCCGAATCAAGCCGCTGCCGGTTCTCACGTTGCGAACGCCGCTTTCATGGTTGCGCCTGACACGCGCGGAGTTCGAGTAGGCCGAAAGATGGGCGAGCATTGTCTGTGTGAGGCGCGCCGGCTTGGGTTTCGCGCGATGCAATTCAACTTTGTTGTCTCGACGAATGAAGCAGCCATTCGTCTCTGGAAGCGGCTTGGGTTTAACATCGTCGGTACTTTGCCAGGCGCTTTTCGGCATCCCGAAAAAGGATATGTCGATGTTTACATCATGTTTCGCTCTCTTCTGTAGTCGCTTCGCTATGCGAAGCGCGGCCCCTTGATGCGATTTCGTGCGAATTGCGTCGCCCGCATGGCGATGGCTACAACAGCACTCTTAAACAAGCATTGCAAAAGACCTGATTTCCTGCTGAACCTAAGCCGAAATGCAGACGGTGATTCAAGTCATCACGAGCGGGCGTGGATCGTTGCGCGAAAAAATCATGACCGATCCGCAGCTACGGAAGTTTGATTTGATTCCCACTGAACATCAACGTCCGGGTCGTCCGCACGGTTGGGCGAAAATTCACAGCGAAACTGCACATGGCGCGATAAATCTCGAATGGCACGGCCGCACCGGGGTTCTCACGTGCCGTGTTGTGACGAAACTCGGGCACAAACCTCATTCAATCATTGGAGACTTCATCGACTATTTGCTGGCGCGTCATCAAAGCCGCATCCTCGCCATTCACATTATGCGGCGATGAATTTGGGAAAATGGTCGATGGATGCAGCGATTGCATCGGGAAGAAGCGGCTGAGCTAACTCAGTTCAATCCCGATCAGCAGGTGGCGTCAGAGAGCGCAAGTATTGCGCGTCGAAGGCGCGTAACGCGGCCTGGACGCTGTCGCCGAAGCCAGCGATGCCTTCCTCAATCGCCGGGCCAAGTAACGCGACGAAGGTGCGACCGCGGATCGACAATCGGGGACGGCGTACCGCCGCCGGACTACGCGGATGCGTCGCGCAATACAACTCCATTTCTCTCATTGCCGCTAACGTCCCATCGGCAGCATGGTACCCATTCGATATCGTAGTGCCGTTTCTCATTATCATCCTTAACGTGCATCGTGTCGGAAGTGGATGTGTGGCTTTTAGATAAAGTGTCCGCGTTGGGAGCAGCCGACGATAGCGGCGATGGTCGCAGGCAGAATATAACAGGAGGAACAGATCCGGAGCCTACGGGGCTCGAACCCGCAACCTCCGCCGTGACAGGGCGGCGCTCTAACCAATTGAGCTAAGGCTCCCCGAAAAATCAGAGTGTAAAGGCGGCCCTCCCGAGTCGCAACTCTTCATGGCCTTCTCGCAGACCGCATTCCAGGTGGATCGAGTGCTTCGGCGCTCGAAGCGCATTGAAGCATGTCCGGAGGAGACGCTCCCGAAGCTTTTCGCGACATAAGATCGACATCTTGGTTGAACATTGTGTGCACGAGTGGCGTCGAAGATTGCGCAACGAAAGCGATACAGCTATAATCCCCCTTCGGTTCGGCGGATTGACCCAAACCATAATGAGCGACGAGCGCAGCGAAGGATTTCAGGGCAGAGAAGGGGACTCAGATCCACGCAATCTCCTCGATGCGTTTGATCGTGTGGTTGCGTCGTTGCCGCCGGG
>Ga0209474_10000554_pt1 | contig 40561 bp, 29 predicted proteins | sample GraSoiAngelo_145_FD_185902 | JGI IMG/M metagenome (GOLD analysis project Ga0209474, IMG submission 185902) | Grasslands soil microbial communities from the Angelo Coastal Reserve, California, USA - 14_1009_05_20cm (SPAdes) (version 2) | ecosystem: Environmental > Terrestrial > Soil > Grasslands...
CGAATCTCTTCAGCACATCGGACTGGAACACGTTCCGCTCTACGTTCGGTCTTTCGTCTTTCCCGGGATGCACGGTACTGAGAGAGCCCGAGAAAGACGAAAGACCGAACGTAGAGCGGAACGTGTTCCAGTCCGATGTGCTGAAGAGATTCGTGTTTTCAATGAGCGCAATGGTCTGGCCTTGCCCGGACACGCCGGAGTTGAAAAGAGGATTCAGGTTGTAAATCGTGGCGAGATCGCCTGGCACCATGGCGTATTCCGTGCCGCCCGATTTTCCTGGAAAGGTAAACGCCGCGCTCGGTACCCGCATTTTGTGCGCACCGCGCGGTTTGAAGTCGTGCAGAGACACGATGCCCAAGACGGCCGGCGCCAGCGCCGCCGGGATTTGCGGTTCGCTCACATTGGCGATGTGCCGCGCGCCTTGCACGTCGAGATAATGAATCTCCGTATGAAAAGCCGCGCGAACCTGCGACGCGTTTCCAGAGAAGTCCATCAGAGTCAAACTGGGGTAGACGAAGTTCACCTTGAAGCCGAAGGACTCGAGCCATCGCGTTACATTATCTACGTCCTGCTGGGCTACGCCGAATCTCTCACCGAACTGTTGCGCGGTAAGCCATTTGTGGAAGTTTGGGGACTGAGGATCGTGAAGATCATCAATGAACTGCTGAAGTTCTTTCTCCAGTTCGGGAGGACGCTGCAATTGCAGTAGCATGTGTTCCATCGCGAAATTTTCCGGAACGGCGCCCCGATCGTTCACGGCGCTCGCCTCGGGGCGCACGTTGCCCCTCAGCATCACGAGCTTTGCTTCATCAATATTCTGGGTAATGAGGACGCGCGCGCGCCGTCCGGATTGCGTGCTCTCTGTGTGCGCGACCTGCGATGTGCATGCGAGTGCCAGGATCACCGCAAATGCACACGCGAATCTCGGCTTTATATGCATGATTTCGGAATCTCCTTAGACGAAATCCAGCCGTTTGCGGCTGGCGCAGAGTCCGGGGCAAACTACACCGTGGTAAGAAGAGCCGCTCCAGCGCACCAAGACACAAAAAGCCTTATGCACGGCTCTCTAAATGGCCGAGATCCACGGTAAGGGCTGGGTAGTTGGTGTATGAGCGGGCTACCAGCGTGAGGAAGGAGAAGGAAGCGCCCCAGTTGCAATTGACTTAATAGCCTTCCTGCGGAGCGAAGTCAACGCGCGAAAGGAGAAATCTTTCGTAATTTTTATCTGACAGCATGTAGGAATCTGCCTACATGCCCGGCACGCATTCCCCACGAGAAATCTAGTGTCAAGGACCGCTACTCGCAGAAGATCTAACTTCCCGGAAATTTGCACGACGCCTCGGCCGAAATTGGAACAGGATAGATTTTGGCTCCCCGGGCTAGATTCGAACTAGCAACCCTTCGGTTAACAGCCGAATGCTCTACCGTTGAGCTACCGGGGATCTGCGCAACAGCTTTGTTTTCATTGTAATACAAGCACCAGATTCATTCCATCGTTTCGCAATTAGCTTGGGGTTCGCATCCTCCTTGAAGACAAGTGCCACGCTTTTAATGAGTTGGAAGCCGTATGACTATTCAGGTGCTAGCCGATTGCTCTCCCGTTAAGGCCACCCGTGAACCGAGGGAGCGGAAGCTTGGAGACATTGGAACCAAAATCCTCACGCACCGAAGATGTTGGTGTTCAGGAATTCATTGCGGAACTTGCCGCTCGCGTCGTAGCTCGTACACAACTGAATGAACTCAGGCAGCTTTTCATATTGGGATTTCAGCTCCGTGGGTGGCATGGTGAAGAGCTTTCCCCAGTGCGGACGGGCTTTGAATGGCGCGAGTTCCTTTTCAATGATCGGCAGCAATTTCCTGACGGCGGACCAGTCCTGCTTCCAAGTGAAGTGAATTGTGACACAAGGCTGTTTGTAGCAAGGACTCATCCAAAGACTGTCAGCAGCAACGGTACGAATCTCAGTAATCAATAGATGCGGACTGACCTGCTCCTGCAGCCGTTCCACTGCCAAGATGGCTTCGACAGCGTGCTGACGAGGCACAAAATATTCCGACTGCAACTCCTTACCGGCACTTGGTGTAAAGCCCATTTTAAAGTGTGGAAGGCGCTCGTACCACGGGCCAGGTACGCCCATTTGCTCCGTGCAGTTTTCCGCTGAGAGCGCGGCAATGGGATGAAAATTTTTGGTTGCCGCTCTCGCACCAAAAAACTCGGGCCCGGGAGTAAACGCCTGTCCGTCTTCAATGCGGCTTTTGATCCAGACCTCGTTGACATTGTTGTTCCGCCAGTCGGTGAACATGCTTACACTGTAGGCGCTTGATTCGATAGCCTCAAAGTGTTCCTTCACTTGGTCCAATTGCAGGTTTAGGTAAACATACTGCCGCATCATGTAGGCTGGCTGGATGTCAAGTGTCACCTTTGTAATGACCCCGAGAGCGCCGAGTCCAACAACAGCCCCGGAGAATCTTTCTCCATCATTCCGCCGGGAAAGCTGAATCAGGTCACCGCCCGCGGTAATCATTTCCAGGCCCGACACAGCAGTTGCGAGGTTTCCATTCTTGTCGCCCGAGCCGTGAGTGGCCGTGCTGCAAGATCCCGCGATCGAGATGTGGGGCAGCGATGCCAAGTTGTGCAATGCGAAACCCTTGTCATGGAGGAGCGGGCACAAACGGCCGTATGTCATACTTCCATCGACGGTGACAGTACGCCCTTCGACATTAACAGCGAACATGTCTTCCGCCGGTTTCATGGACAGAAACTGTTTCGTGCTGTCAGCTATTTTGTTGAAGCAATGGCGAGTTCCCAGAACTTTCAACTTCGCCTGTTTGCTCACCAACTCCCGCGCCAGTTCCACGGAATTGGCGGTATACAAATTTTCGGTGCCGTACTCGAAATTGCCGGCCCAGTTTTTCAATTTGATGTCTGGCAGCAGCTTCATTAGCGGGGAAACAAATGGTGCCGCGGCTGTTCCCGAGAAAAGTTTGATAAAGCTTCTCTTGTTCATGGCTAAAGGCTATTTACGCCTGGAATTTCACCGGGGGAAGCTGTAAGTCGAGACCGGCAATTCGCGCCCATTGTACACGCGATTCTTTCTGCTCGAAATACATTCCAGATCCGCCCGCACAGGTTGACTTACTGTCGTTTCCGCCATGACCATATTCCTTTGAAAATTTCGAGGTAGATTGAGAAGTGAAGCCAAGCGGCATTCCTTTTCGACACGGTATGACGATTGTCGCTGTGGTTTTCGAGGCAATGTCAGCCCCATGACCCTTTTTCGGTGAGGCTCCTTATAAAGCGAGAGAAGAGTGACGTCGAAGCGAACGCGTCCCATCCGAGCTTCACCGATGTGACAGCAAAGTTGGGGTTGGTTTACGCAAACCAGGCTTCTCATATTTCAAGAAGGTATCTGATTGAACGATGGGACCGGGCGTAGCCTGTTTGATTACGACGATGACGGGCGGTTGGACATTTTTGTGGTAAACGGGGCTCCACTGATAGGCGTTGCTGCGGGAGACTACGACAACGACGGCTACGAGGATCTTTATGTAACCGCGAACGGCGGAAATCGTCAGGGCCCTACCGACGCCGATGATCCGAGGGCTTGCCAGCCAAGCTTACTGGCGGACCTGCGCAAAAACTGTCCAAACCCACTAAAATGGCGCAGCATTATGATTCAAGGGGAACTGTCTCAATGTGCGAAGCGCGTTGAGGCGGCCCTTTGAAGAGCAAGAAAATACAATTCCTTTTTTGAGCAGGTGTTCATGTCAAACAAGAATTGCGAATCGGCGGAAAAGAAACGAGATACAGGACGTAGCATCCCGCGACGCGAGGCGCTAAAAATTGCCGGAGCGTTTTTGGTCACGGGCTTAACGCCGACCCCCATTCGTGGCCAGGCGAAGCGAGCCAAGAAGATCATAGTGGGCGGGGCCGGTATTGCAGGATTGTCGTGCGCTTATGAATTGATGAAGCGAGGGCACGACGTGACCGTGCTCGAGGCTTCCGCGCGCACAGGAGGCCACGTCCATACCGTTCGCGAAGGACTGGCCGACGGGCTTTATGTGGATGCGGGAGCCGAGCACTTCACACAACCCGGCTATGACCGTTACTGGCAATACGTTCAGGAATTCAACCTGACGGCCCTTCCCTACCCCCGCAGGAACCGCATGCTGCGCGTGCTGCAGGGGAAAATGTATTCCGAGGACGACCTGCAGACTGCAAACGTGCTGAAAGTCCTCGGCTTCAACCAGCGAGAAGTGCAGTTTCTCGCGCGTCATGCCTGGTGGGAGCTGCCGTCGCTCTATTTCGATCCGCTCCTCGACAAATTCACAGACGAATACAAGCCGTTTGATGCTGGATTAAATCATCTGGACCACGTCACGATGGACCAATGGCTGAAGGAGCAAGATGCGTCTGCGGCGGCGATTCGATACATTAGCGGCACGGGTGTGTCCGCGCTCCATGTGTTGTGGCATGCCGCCATTTTGAAAGTGCGGAAGGTGCCCCTATTTCCTCCTAAAGTTTTTCGCCTCAGGGGTGGAAACCAGGGGATGACGGATGCGTTTGCTGCGAGGCTCGGTGACCGAGTTCGCCTCGAAAGACCAATCACGAAGATCGAACATAGTCCGACCGCCGTGCGGATACACTATCGCGAATCGGGCGAGGAAAAGACCATGGAAGCCGAATATTTAGTTTGTGGCATGTCGGCCGTGATGCTGAGGCAAATCCCGGTTACTCCCGCCTGGCCGGAGAGCAAGCGTTACGCAATGGCAACCGTTCCTTACTACACGGCTTCCCGACCCTTCTTTCAATCGCGCAGCCGCTTTTGGGAAAAAGACGGAATCAGTCCCAACATTGAATTCAACGAACGCTCGCTCAGCCATATCTGGAGGATGGGGGATGATGTGGAGACGCAGCGCGGTCTTCTCGTTTCCACGGCGGACGCTTTGACCACCGGCGAGGCTGCGCTAAAGACGTTTCGGCGCTACTACCCTGGCAAGTCGGAGGATATCGAGCTGGCGCTGGTCCATGATTGGTCGAAGGATCCGTGGGTCATGGCGTGCGAGACGCTGAACTATCGTCCCGGTGACCTCACGCGGCTTTGGCCGGCGCTCGTTGAGCCTCACGGACGAATCCATTTTGCCGGGGCTTATGCGGACAATCTGAACTGGGGCATGGAAGCAGCCACGCGCTCAGCAAATCGCGCTGCTGAGCGAATTGACAGCGAATCTTGACATGAAGGCCCTGTTGCTCTCGAAATACAAACACTTGGAAATTGCTGATCTGCCCGAGCCAAAGGCAGGGCCTGGCGAGGTACTGGTGCGTGTAGCAGCCTGTGGCATTTGCGGAAGCGACGTTCATGGCTATAACGGTTCCTCTGGCCGGCGCATTCCTCCCATTGTTATGGGGCATGAGGCTGCAGGCAGAATCGTTGCACTGGGACCAGGTGTGACCGAGTTTGCCGAAAGGGACGAGTTACCTTCGATTCGACAGTCTACTGTGGCTCCTGCAGCTGCTGCATTCGCGGTAGAGTAAATCTCTGCGACAACCGGAGGGTTCTTGGAGTCTCTTGCGTCTGAATCCAGCCGCTACATCACGGGGCAAACTCTGTTAGTGGATGGCGGAATCTCGACGGGTGCAACGCGTGCCCTGGTCAAGTCCGGATCTGTGGGCGAGTGAGCCAGCGGACTCGAGATAATCAGGTGTCCCAAACGTCGTTCTCTCACACGCTCAACTACCAAGAATTTAAGCCGGCTTGAGAAAAATCGTTGCGGCGCCAAACCCCGCTTAAAAAGAATTTGTCGCTCTAACGACATAGCCCGTCGCGATGGGAGCGGCAATTCCAGCAAGGTGGTTGCACAAATTAACGATTCCTCCGAGCGTACCGACTCTCTCGCGAGGCGCGATAAGAGAGCCGTCACCACCGCTGGACTTCCGCTTGGCCTGACGGCCATGAAGTTCTGGACTCGCAGCGAATTCAAGGGTTGCAACGCGCTTAAAAAGAAAATCAATCCGACCCGCGTGCCTATTGATAAAAAGGAGAGCACCCGCTGGCTGGAGAACATGAGCCAAGCCACCCCCCTTTTGAATGACCCGCAGCGCTGCGTTCATATCGGCGACCGGGAGAGTGATATTTACGAGCTTTTCTGCACCGCTGAGTCGTTGGGCACCCATTTCCTGGTGCGCACCTGTGTGGATCGCTTGGCGGGAGACGGGAAACATACGATTGCCGTGGAAATGGAAGAAGTCTGGATCCAGAGACCGCATCGCCTCCAAGTCCGTGATGAAAAGGGTGATCGGTCCGAAGCCATTCTGGAAATCAAATACCGCCGCATCCGAGTGCTTCCACCTATCGGCAAACACAAGGAGTACCCTGAACTTTTGCTCACCATCATTCATGCGCAGGAGCGCGGAACACCGAACAAGCGGGAGAAAATCGACTGGAAACTGATCACCAACTTGCCGGTGCGTTCTCGTGTCGAAGCCATTGAGAAACTGGAGTGGTATAACATGCGATGGAAGATTGAGACCTTTCATAAAATTCTAAAGTCTAGCTGCAAGGCGGAAGAATCAAGACTGAGAACGGCAGAGCGCCTCGCCAGGTTGTTGGCGGTCTTTTGCATTCTCAGTTGGAGGGTCTTCTGGCTGACGATGATGAACCGCTCGCTGACCGCTGTGTCTCCAACATTGGTCTTCACAGCGTTGGAAATCCATCTGCTCGATCAGCTGGTAAGAAACAAAGGAACGCGACAACCCCATGGAAAGTCCCTTGCGACCTACCTCACCAAACTCGTTCGATTGGGCGGCTACTTGGGTCGCGCGGGCGATTCTCCACCCGGAAATCGGGTGATCTGGAGAGGCCTGTCTCGTCTAACCGATATCGAACTCGGCTTCACCATCGGAGCGGAGCTTGTGGGTAATTGAAAGTCGACAAATAGCCGAACATGACGGGGGAGATTCCGAACGCGGCGCGCAGTGCGTCTTGAGAAACAGACAGGTTTACGCGGTCAAAATAATTTACGAGCACTCCGAAGCCCAAAAGTAAAGCAATGCCCCACCTGCGCCGAGGCACGATTGCGTCTTGGGGAGTTTTCGGTTCCCGCTCTAAGTTCATAGAAGCGTTGGCGTAGTTGTCTCCGGGAGCGGAATTCGGCGCCACCGAATTCCTAAGTAAATGGCTCTAGGGTCATCGAAAATAGGCTAAGCAAAATTTCTTTCTTACGGGATTATCCTGGCGGCCCATCCGCCCCCCGGCGCCAACTTGATTTTTAATTTCGTGGCCTTGCTGATTGGCGTGCGAAGCAACTTGTAGTCGCTTGCCATGCGGTCAGCATTCACGCCATCCTGGTAAGACGCCATCTGGAAGTTTCCGTCAGGCAGGAAGGAAAGATCCACCTCGAGTTCCCTGGGCGTCCAGTCCGTCATCGCACCGATGTACCATTCGCGGCCATTTCTGCGAGCCACCACGACATAGTCTGCGATCTTTGCATCGAGGACTCTCGTCTCGTCCCATTCAGTGGGGACGGCTGCCAGGAAGTCCAGATACTCCGGTTCACGCATGTAATTTGACGGATTATCCGACAGCATTTGCAATGGGGCATCGTAAACCACATACATTGCCAGTTGATGGCAGCGCGTACCCAGGCTCATAGGGCGGTTGTGGATTGGAGCAAAGCTGTTCTTTTGCGCGTTCAGCATCGCTCCTGGCGTGTAATCCACAGGGCCGAGAAACATGCGCGTAAACGGGAGCGTCAAATTATGTTCTGGCTCGGTTTCCGCGCTCCACTTGCTCCATTCCAGTCCCCTGACACCTTCTACGTTGATTAGGTTGGGCCAGGTGCGAGTCATGGTGGCAGGCTTCTGGTCACCGTGAAAGTCAACGAGCATTTTACGCTTGGCCGTTTCGCGGCTGACTTTGTGATAGTAATTGACCAACAGCTGATCGCTTCGTTGCATAAAATCAACTTTGATTCCTTTTACGCCCCATTTGGCAAACTGATCGAGCGCTGGCTCAAGCTGATCGTCAAGCGTCTTCCAGATCACCCAAAGAATGATGCCGACGTTTTTTTGCCTGGCATAGGCCGTCAATTCTTCCATGTTGATCTCGGGAACCACGTCGAGCACGTTCCCCAGCTTGTACCAGCCCTCGTCGAGGATGACGTACGGAATGCCATACTTTGCGGCGAAATCAATGTAGTATTTGTAGGTCTGCGTGTTGATACCGGCTTTAAAATCTACGCCATAAATGTTGTTGGCATTCCACCAGTCCCAAGCCACCTTGCCCGGTTTGATCCAGGAGGTGTCCTGGACCTGCGAAGGTTTAGCGGTAAGCCAGACAAGCTGATTGGTAAGCAGATCGCCGTCCGTTTCCGCTACGCCGATCAGCCGCCATGGAAATGCACGCGTCCCCTTTGTAACAGCAATATAGTCCGCGCTTTCCATTACTTTGAGATCGCGGTCCCTCTCCAATTTTTCTTTCAGGGGATACGGCGGGAAAATCGCCGATAAGCCATTTCCACCGGTGCCGCGCAACCATAGACCGGGGTACTCCTCCAGATCGGACTCTGCAATGGCGACTTTTGCGCCGTCACCCACGTCAACCACCGCGGGAAGGCTGGCAATAAATGCGGGAGCGATTTCCCCTAAATGTTGAGGAACGTATCTTCGTTCGTTGTGGGAGAAGAAGCTGTCTTCCTGCGGATAAAAGGTAATGAAATCACTTGGGAAGTTGAAGTTCGCTTCTTCTCCGTAGACCTTCACTTGCTGTTGAGGGAAAGATATTTCCAGGCGATATGCTGCTCCTTCGTTGTAGGCGCGAAAGACCACCGCGTAGCCGCCTTCCATGTCGAGGCGCAGTTCATTGTAGTTCTCGCGAATCTTTGCAGATTTCTGGCGCACGACGGGCTCAAGAACCTGGTTGGAGCTACTCTCTTTTGACCTTAGAACCTTTGCCTCTCCGCCGAATGTCTTGTGGTCAATGTTTATAGAGAGAGAAGAGTCCTGGAGAAGCATTCTTCCTCTTAGAAGCACGTCGTAGCGTACGCCGTTGGCGGTGCGAATTCGAACTTCGATTCTCTTGTCGGGGGAATGCAGGTCATAGCTCGATTGTGCGGCCGCGTTCGACACACAAAGCACCAAAGTGGATGTTAGCGCAACTTTCCATGCCAGGCTGTTCATTGGGAAAATTCACCTCGTACTTCTTGACGTCAGGGATTCTACAAATTGTTGGCGGAAACTTCCTCTAGTAAATGGGCGGACTCTTCGGGAGTCTCTGTTTAACATGACTGAAATCCCCTTTTGGCGAAACAAAAGTTAAGTTCTCAGCGAGTGGGTGCGCCGGGATAGGTGTGGCAGGCATTTCCGAGCCGAGAGTATGTTAACGTCGGCAATGTGGATGCCCTGAACCGTGCGAGCCGACACGCAGTACCCAAAACCTGGTCATGCGGCGAACTTCCGTGATGCCCCATTGGACGCGGCGGAAATTCCTCTGGAGGCTGTCGCTTGCTGGGGGCGGGTGCCTGACTAGAGTTACAAACCTTCCTTTTTGGCCGAAGCAGAATTCTGTGAAGTCACCAAGTCCTCGGCAAACTTCGGTCCGGCCATTGTTTGAAGAAGTGCCTTCCGCCACGACCGGAATCACGTGGCGTCACGTGAACGGACGCTCGCCGGATTACTACTTGCCCGAAACTACGGGGGCGGGCTGTGCCTTCCTGGACTACGACAACGACGGTTGGATGGACATTTATCTGGTTAACAGCGGGAAGTGCGATTTTTTTGCGCCGAGTTCGCCCCTCAGTAACGCACTTTATCGTAACAATCGCGACGGCACGTTTACGGATGTCACAAAGAAAGCGGGTGTTCCCGGCGGTGGCTATGGAATGGGCGTGGCCGTAGGAGACTACGACGACGACGGCTGGCCGGACCTTTACGTGACGCAGTACGGCAGGAGCATTCTGTATCACAACAATGGCGACGGAACATTTGCGGATGTGACACAAAAGGCAGGGGTGGCAGCCCCTGGCTGGGCCTCAAGCGCTGTGTGGTTTGATTATGACCACGATGGCCGGCTCGATTTATTTGTCTGTCGTTTTGTTGATTTTGACAAGTCAAAGAACAAATTTTGCGGCAACGAAAAGACGCGTGAAAGGTTCTATTGCATTCCGCGGGTATATGCGCCGGCAGCGAGCTGGCTGTTTCACAATAACGGTGACGGCACGTTTACGGACGTCAGCGCGGAGTCAGGGATTGCGAAGGCCCTGGGAAAGGCCTGGGGAGTTGTCGCCACAGACGTCAATAACGACGGCTGGATGGATTTGTTTGTGGCCAACGATACGGTCGCGAATTTTCTTTTTGTGAACAAGCACAACGGAAAGTTCGAAGACGCTGCGCTTGAAGCAGGCGTGGCCTACAGCCAGAATGGCCGCGAGCGATCCGGCATGGGTGTGGATTCGGCGGATTACGACCAAGACGGTTGGCAGGACCTCTTCGTCACGAACGTGGATCAGGAGATGTATTCCATCTACCGCAACAACCATGACCTCACCTTCGAGGACAAGGCCGGCTCCATGGGTCTGGGCCGTTTGACGCGCTTGATGAGCGGGTGGGGAGTGAAGTTCTTCGATTATGACAACGACGGCAACGTGGATCTTTTCATCGCCAATGGACATCCCGATGACAAGATTGAATCCCATTCGAGCCATATCAGTTACAAAGAGCCGCTGCTGCTGTTGCACAACAATGGCCGGGCGCTGGAGAACGTCGGCACACTCGCCGGCCCGGTTTTCGCCGAGAGCTTTGCGGCACGCGGGATGGCGGTAGGAGATTTCAACAACGATGGTGCGCCGGATGTTCTCGTCGCTGTTAATGACGGACCGCCCCTGCTGTTAAAGAACAACGCCGCAGCCGACAATCATTGGCTCGGCTTGCGCCTGATCGGCAAGAAATCCAATCCCGATGCCGTTGGCGCGACTATTATGTGGCAGGCGGGAGATCTGAAGCGCACCAGGCTCAAAGTTGGAGGCGGCAGTTATCTTTCTTCACATGATCCCCGTGAAGTGCTGGGCATTGGCAAACGTAAGAAAATAGACAAGCTGGAGATTCGTTGGCCGCACCCGAGCGAGCACGTGGAAACCTTCACGGAGCTTCCCATTGACCGCTACATCACCATTGTTGAAGGTTCTGGAATCAAGTGATTCCGGACCCAATTTAATAAGGGTATGGCTCGCCCGGCCGCACAATTCGAATACGATGGTCGGTAAATTGGAAGTGCGAGCCGGGGACCTCCACCTTGGGCATGTGACAACTCATGCATTTATCGCCCGCCACTGGGCATTTTGTGCTGGGTAAAGAAGCCTCGCGACGTTTGGCACCCGCTGACTTGTCTTGTTTAGCGTGCCGCGTTTGCGCTGCGGTTCCGGAGTCATGACAGACTTTGCAATGAGAGTCATTGCCGGCGTCCTGCTGATTCAGATTCACGTGTGGGTCGTGGCAGGCGGTACAGGTCAGGCGCGGATCCTTAGCGTCATGGCCGCGGCTGTTAAACAATCGATAGGGCTGGAAGCGGACATTACTGACGCCGCCGAGGTCCGGCATCATGGCAACCGAATCCACACCACGATGGCATGCCCCACAGAATTCCTGCGATAATGTCTCCGCGTCAAGAGTCTTGGGATTAAAGATCAACGAATCCGCTCCTGTTTCGAGGAGCTTGGCCATGGCATGCTTCTGTCCCGGCCCGTGGCAGGCTTCGCAACTTACTCCAGGAATCAGAGGATCGAGCTGAAGTTTTCCATTTGCCCGTGCTGCGGTCCCATGACAACTGAAGCAATTGCGTGCCTCATCGCTGTCGATGTCCCGTCCCGCTGCCTCTTCCAGGTTTGGTGGAGGATGCAGTGCGTCCCCAACAGTCCAGTCCAATCCATCTATGGACGCATAGTAGCTCACGCGGCCCTCGAGTAGTTTTTCCCCGTGACGGAAAACGTAAGTTTGGGCAATGTGCGCGTTACCAAACGCATAAAGAATCGGCTCATCGAGAGTTTCCTTTCCGTCAGTTACGCGGTACACGCTCTGCGTGCCGTCCCTTACAATCTCGTACAAAAACTGTCCGGCGCGAAAACTCATTCGGGGATGTGTCTTCAGCACTGGGCTTTCGGCGGGCTTTTGCAAAGCGTGTGCCATGGCGGTCTGCGAGTGCGAACTGCTCTTTTGAGCGTGGCAACTTACGCAAGCCTGGGGGCCTACGAAGCCTTCCCCTGGCAATTCCTTTCGCGGGCGAAAGTCGGAAAAGCTGCTTGTGTGGTTTGATTTTGTCTGAGAGTGACCTGGACAGGAAAGGGAAAAAGCACAGGCGGCTACACAGCAGAGGGAAAACCAACAGAAAGCTCGGAGCTGAAATATCACGCTCAGGGCAGGAACCCTGGCCAACGTAAAGAATCTGGGCAGGCTATTTCTCAACAACTCCCTTTCCTTCGATCACCGTCAGGATTCGATCCACACCTGACACGGCAATTTCTTCCGTCTTCCCGCTTGGCCAATGAATCTCAACTTTTTCCACTTTCGTCGCAGAACCCAATCCGAAATGCAGCCGCGGATCCGAACTCGACCCGTAGCTTCCCCCGCTGATCACGTCGGCGCGTTGCCGAACGCCTCCGGCAGCCACAAAAATCTTCGCGCCGATGGCATCCCGCGGACTTTTTGGTCCGCCAATCAGTTTAAATGCGATCCAATGGTTCCCGTTCGTTACAACGTTTCTGAGGAGCGCAGGCGCCGAGTCCATGTTGTTCAAGACAACGTCAATGTGGCCGTCGTTGAAGAGATCGCCAAACGCCGCACCGCGCGCGGGAATGACATCCGCCAAGCCGCTCCCTGTTGCGGGCGGAACTTCTTGAAACTTAGCGCCATCGAGATTGCGGAACAACTGCGGTCGCTGCGCCCAGGTTGTGCCCCAGTCGCGCTGGTCCACCGCAGGGTAAACGTGACCATTGGCCAGGAAAATGTCCAGGAGTCCATCGTTATCGAAGTCCAGAAACCCAGCCCCCCAACCGAGGAAAGGAATGGTGGGACCGCCCAATCCCGCGCGAAACGTGATGTCAGAGAAATTATTCCCGCCGTCATTTCGATAGAGTGTCTTGTAATCGTCCGAGAATGTCGTAAATAAGAAGTCGACTTCGCTGTCCCTGTTGTAGTCGCCCACGGCGATTCCCATGGACGCTTGCGCCAACCCTTCATTGGTCAAAGCGAACCCGGACAGATAGCTCACATCCTCGAAAGTGCCATTGTGAAGATTGCGGTACAGATACCGGGGAACGGAGTCGTTGGCCACGGCCAAATCAAGCCAGCCGTCGTCGTCCTCATCCACAAACACCGAGGCCAAGCCGTAATAATGCTGCGGGTCGGCGACGCCAGCTTTTTGACTGACATCGGTGAATGTGCCATCGCCGTTGTTGTGAAATAGATGATCGCCTTCCCCCGGCAAACCGCGAGGGCCGCACATGGCGAAACTCACGCCGCGATATTGGCATGCGCTCAGGCTGATTCCACCTTGCCCAGCGACAGGTGGATGGTCGGCATCGAACTGCACGTAACCTGGCACAAACAAATCCAGCAGGCCATCCCGATCATAGTCGCCCCAAGTTGGCCCTGTGGACCAACCACCAAGAGTGACGCCGGCTTTCTCCGCCACATCAGTAAACGTTCCATCGTGATTGTTGCGATAGAGGCGGTTCTTTCCGTAATTGGCAACGTAGATGTCCGGCCAGCCATCATTATCGTAATCGCCTACAGCCACGCCGAATCCCCATCGCTCATTCGGCACGCCAGCTTTGGCAGTTACATCGGTGAAGGTGCCGTCATGATTGTTGTGCAGCAGCATAGCGCGGGGAGCTGGCTCCTTCCCTTTCAAGGCAGCAAACGTGGAGCCGTTGAGCAGATAGATGTCCAGCCAGCCGTCGTTGTCATAATCAAGCAAAGCTACACCTGATCCAGGGGTCTCGAGGATAGTCGCCTTTTCTGGAGTTCCAGAGCGATGGCGGAACTTGTCAAGACCGGCTTGCTTCGTGATGTCAGCGAATACGATTGGCGCGCCGTCCACAAATCCCCCAGCCGTGATCGGGCGGGACATGGCGTCTTTCACGGGAGCGTGAGGCGTGCCGGTCGCCACCCCTGTGGACTCCTGCTTTTGCGGCTTGCGTTCCTCAGATTCTTGAGAAGAAGCGCTTTGCCAAAGCCAAGACGAGAGCACGGTGGCAGTCAGACAACTCCAGCAAAAAATGCTCTTTCGCATGCTTCCCCGTGCCGCTCCTAAGAAACGCAGCGAAATTCGCAAACGGTTAACCTTCAGGCCGCAGGTCCTTCTCAGTTTCTGCACAAGATTTCGAGTCTGGCAAGAAGCGCCTGGCGTTGCCGCGGAATAGCATCGCACTTTTCGGTTAGACGTGCTAGGCTCCACGTAAGCGGTTACGTATGGCTTTTATGCGAGGATTTCACCTATGACACGCCCCTGCCGGGTCACTCGATTTGCATTATTCCTCCTCGTCATCGCAGCTGCTTGGTTCGCCCCATCCGCCTTCTCTCAGTCTTCTGGTTCGCTGGCGCTGACTCCGCCAATGGGGTGGAACAGCTGGAACAAGTTTGGCTGCAACGTGAGCGACAAACTCATTCGCGAAATGGCAGATGCCATGGTCACCAGCGGTATGAAGGCGGCTGGCTATCAGTATGTGAACATAGACGACTGCTGGCAGGTGAGTCGCGATGCCCAGGGGACTATCGTCGCCGATCCCGAAAAATTCCCCGAAGGGATGAAAGCGCTGGCAGATTACGTCCACGGCAAGGGCTTGAAACTGGGGATTTACACCGATGCGGGCACGGGCACTTGTGAAAAGCGGCCGGGGAGCCTAAACCATGAGGTTCAAGACGCAAAAACGTATGCTTCCTGGGGAATCGATTATGTGAAGATCGATTGGTGCAATGCGGAGGGTCTCGATCCGGAGATGCAATATGCGAAATTCCGCGACGCTCTGGCGCAGTCCGGCCGCCCCATCGTGTTCAGCATTTGCAACTGGGGCGTGAAAGCGCCATGGCGATGGGGGCCGAAAACCGGCAATTTGTGGAGGACCACGGAAGACATAAGCGACAGTTACGACAGCATGTCGCTAATAGGATTTGGACAAAACGGTCTGGAGAAGTTTGCCGGTCCCGGACACTGGAATGATCCGGACATGCTGGAAATCGGCAACGGCAAAATGAATCGCGACGAATATCGCACGCACATGGCGCTATGGGCAATCCTGGCTGCCCCGCTGCTGGCTGGCAACGATATTCGGACCATGTCTGCGGAAACGAAGGAACTTCTCACGAATTCTGAAGTGATTGCCGTCGATCAGGACCCGAAGGGAATACAAGGACACCGCTTTTGGCAGGAAGGCCCGTTGGAGATTTGGGCAAGGCCGCTGGCCGACGGCAGCCAAGCCGTAGGGCTTTTCAATCGCAGTGAGTCTGCTTTTAAGATGACACTTGAATTCAAGACGATCGGTGCGCCAGCCTCAGCGAAGCTTCGTGATCTTTTGGACCACAAAGATCTGGGCGCGGCGCAAAGTTCCTACGCTGCAGAAGTGCCGAGCCACGGCGCCGTGCTGCTGAAAGTTTCCAAATAGCTGGGATTAAGAAAATCGACGGCAACGATTCCCTGCGGGAAACTAGCGGAGTTACTCGGGTTTTTGCGTGACCGGACCCGATGTTTTTTTCCTCTCTTCCGGCACCTCGGAGCGATTAAGCTCGTCCAGCTTTTGGATAGCCACTCTTGCTTCTTCAGCCTTCCCAAGCTTGGAATAGGCCCGGCCAAGCAGGAAATACGCTTGCTTCATCCGAGGCTCGCGCCGCAGAGCATCCTTCAATTCGGGGATGGCTGCCGTGAACTGTCCATCCTGAAACAAAGCGTTGCCGAGGGCAAACCGGCCTGCAACAGCATCTGGAGCCAGCGCCACCGCCTTCTTTAGCCATTCAATCGCCTCAGAATACTCTTGCTTGTATGTATAGCAAGCACCCAGCCCGTAAGCGACGTCATAATTCGGCGGTCCATTCTTCTCCGCCTGTAAATAGTAGGTAATCGCCTCATCGAACTTCGACTGCGACCGCTTCAGCTCTGCTAATTCCGTTGAAACCTCCGCGGACCGAGGATTCACTTCCAGGGCTTTGTCGAATTCGTGTTCAGCTTCTGTTGGGTTTTTGGAACTCAAAGCGGCCTCGCCGAGAAGCTGGTGTGCGCGGAAGGAGTCCGGAGCTATTGCAAATAGCCGCTGATATTCGTTTTGCGAAAGCTCTTTGGAAGCAACAGACAAATAATAAAGAGCGTCAATGCTTTTCGGATCGGATTCGAGCGCCGTCCGAAGCTCTTCAAGAGCTTGGAGAGGCTTCCCTTGAGCAAGCTCCGCCCGAGCCAAAACTACTCGGACCGGCACATCCTTGGGGAATTTATGCAGATGTTTCTCCGCCAATTGAACTGCCAGGGCATAGTCACCGCGATAAAAGGCCCGGGTACACTCGTTAAGCGACCACTGGCCATATGCGTGGCTCGAGATGACAACCATAAAAATCAACAACAAGAGAAGCCGCAAGCTCAACGACAAGACGGAACATTCAGATTTCCAATTGAGCGTCTTCATGGAGTTTCAAATGGACGTACTTCGACAATGCGCAGAAATTCCTGATTTTTTTCTGCCAGCAGTTTCTTTAGCTCATCGAAACGCTTGGCCTGCGCTTCTTGTTTCGAATCCTTCGTACGAGTGTAGAGCATCAAGAGGTAGAAGTTTGCGGCATAGTGGTCCGGCTCAATTTTTAGTGCTAGTTGAATCTGTTTCTCCGCTTGTCGGTAGTCTTTGCGGTCTAAATACCACCGGCCAAGCTCAGCCAGCGCGTCCGGAAAATCTTGCTTGGTTTTCAACGCTTCTTGAAGCTCAACGAAAGCTTCGTCCAACCGGTCCTCTTCCAAGGCAATCGCACCCAAATAATAATGAGCCTTGCTAGCCGTTTCGGAGCTTCCTGCGGATTGCTTCAGCCAGGAAATGGCATGTTCGTAATCTTTGGCCCGAAAAAGTGCAGCACCCAGAGCCAGCTTGCCTCGTGGATCCTGCGGTTTCAGTTTAAGATATTTTTCGAAGTACGGAACTGCCTCCGCCGGGTCTTGCCGGAAGGCAGAGGCGGCTCCCATTGCATAGTTGTAATCTGCATTCTCCGGTTGGAGCTCGACGGCTTTTGCAAACGCGTCTCGGGCTTCTGCAATAAGGCTCAAATCCACGCACACGAGGCCAAAGTAGTAATGCAAACTCGCATTGCCGGGCTCCAGGTCTCGCGCATGCGCCAGGTAACCAAGGGCCCCCTGATAGTCTTTTTGGAGCCGGGCAACGCGTGCCAATTCCAAGAGCAACGCAACCGACGGCTTTCCATTAGCGAAAGACTTCTCCAGAGCCACCCGCGCTTCTACAAGCCTGTTCAAATGTTCGTAAGCTAAGCCGAGTGACTCCAGCGAAACTGAACCGAGTGGCTGGCGCTCTTGCAGATTCTCTAGCAGGGCGGCAATGAGGTCGTCGCGCTTACCTGGTGTTAGCCCTAACAAGGCTTGTTGGGCGTCCGGCTCGGAAAAGTCCGGAGCGTCCATTAACCGTGCGGCCGCGTCGTCGGCGCCCTTGCGGTTCGACAGTCCAGCGTAATCGGCGCAACGGATGGACAAGGTCTGCGCGCTCGTTTGGTCATGTGCCGTGAGGCGTGAAACGTAATTAAGTGACTCCTGGTACCGGCCTTGTCGTAACAAAAGGGCCGCACTCTGATAGAGCGCCTCGGTATTTGCTGCGTCATATTCGAGCACTCGCCTATATACTTCGATCGCTTTACGCACCGCCTGTGGGTCTACCGCGTCGTTCTCTTGATACAGCCGCCCCAGGTTAAGGTAGGCCCCGGTGAACGTCGGATCCCTCGTGATGGCTCGGCGAAGGCTTTTTTCGGCTGCGACATAATCGCCTTGCTGTGCCTCGACTATGCCTAGCAAATTGTCGAAGCCCGCATCGGCCGGATACTGGTTAGCAGCCTTTGCAAGCTCAAGGTGCGCCTTTTGGAGATCGTGTTCCTGGATCAACTGTTGGATCAGCAGAATTTTTTGGTCTCTGGCGCTGGTTTGGCTCTGCCGTGAGTGAGCGGAGTGCAGAAAGTGGGGACACAAGAAAACGGCCACAGACATCACTGGGATCGACAGGTGCGATCGCATCAGAGCCACCGGGCCCATTCTCTCACAGGGCACAGTGAAGTTTGGAGCCACGATTCATGACCCCTAATTGATACATTGAACGGGGCTCGTCTTCCGCTGTCTTATACTATTGTGGCTGGAATGCTCCTTCGAACCTGAAAGAATAGGATTCTGAGAGTACTTTTGATCGGATGACCACTGCTCTCAGGTCACTGAGAATGCGAAGAAGCGAATCAAGTCCACGCAGCCTGCAAACCCTTTTTTTGAAGAGCTTGCATAGCCACATCCTCCTCCTGCTGCTTTTCAGCGCGCCAACACTCTTCTGTGCGCAAGAGAATCCGCTGCCTTCACTCGAAACCCAGGTGGCTCCCGGCATAGAAGCGTTGAAGTCTGGCGATCTTGACACGGCAGAAAGGATTTTTTCGAGCGCCCTTCGGCATGGAGCCAAACATCCGCTCGTCTATCACAACCTGGGCGTCATCGCCCAGATGCGCAACCGGCATTTGGAGGCCGTCCAGAGGTTCCGCGAGGCATTGGCCCTCCAGCCAGCTTATGGTCCTTCGCGGCTATTGCTCGGAGCCAGCCTTCTGGCGCTTAAAAAACACACGGAAGCCGTGCGCGAACTGGAGCGCGCCGTCAAATTGATGCCGGAACAAACGCAGGCCCGTCTTGAACTAACGAAGGCTTATGAGGCTTCGGAGAACTGGCTTTCCGCCGCGCAGCAACTCCAGAAACTCGTTGAAATGGCTCCGCACGACTCGGAATACGCTTATCAGATGGGCAAAGTCTGGATGAGCCTTTCCGGTTGGTCCTATCAGCGGATAGCGCGAATTGACCCGAAGTCCGCTCGCTTGCAACAGGGTCTCGGGCAGGAGTATTTAGCTCAGGAAAAATATGATTTGGCGCTCGAGGCCTTTCAGCACGCCTTGGATGCGGACCCGAAACTGCCCGACGTTCACCTGGCTATCAGCACAATTCTTCTGGAACAAAAGAAATTCGACCAAGCGCTTGCGGAAATTGACGCAGAGCTGAAACTCGTGCCGGAGGGTAAGGCCGCCGCGGAGCTAAAGGCAAAGATTGAAAATGCAAAAGCTGGCTCAGCGCCTTGATTGGCACACTGTGCGGAAGGTAAAGAAGGGGGCTATCACGCTGACGGCGGTTGCCTTGTGCCTGATATCGTTTGTCCGTGCTCAAGTCCCTGTGCCGCAGCAAGACGATCCCCCGTCATCCAGCCTCTCGCGCCAACTTTCCGATTTGCAGATGGAACCAGCTCGTCAGGCGGAGATAGAGAGGGCCATTCACGTGCACGACTATGCGGCCGCGGAAAGGGTTTTGCTTGAAGAAGTTGAACGCGATCCGAAGTCGCCGCATTCGGCAAAAGTGCTTGCTATCGTCGCCGGAGTTTTCTTCCTCGATGGTCAATACGCGAACGCCGTCATCGCCTGGAAAAAAGCCGAAGCCATTGCCCCACTCGACGAACGGAGCCGGTTCACTCTGGCAATGGCCTGCATCAAGCTCAACCGGCGCGATTGGGCTCGCCCGGAATTAGAGAAGCTCGCAGCGGCACAACCGCAAAATCCGCTTTTCTTGTACTGGCTCGCGCGTTTGGATTACGACGAGCGCAACTACAATTCGGCCGTCGCCCGATTGCAAAAAGTTATCGCACTGGACCCTAAGATGGCCCGCGCTTACGACACTTTGGGGCTCTGCTTCGACTACCTTGGTAAATTTGATGAAGCCGTCAAAAACTATAACCAGGCGGTGGATCTGAACCGGCTGCTGCCAAAGCCTTCTCCCTGGCCCCATGTGGATTTGGCCATTTCGTTGATTGCCCTAAATCAGTTGGCCGACGCGGAGAAAAATCTTCGTGAAGCAATCGGGTACGATTCGCGGCTTCCTCAGGCGCGCTATCAGCTCGGCCGTGTTCTGGAGATGCAAGGCGCATTTCAAGCGGCTGCTGAATCGCTCAAAACTGCCATTGCACTGGCCCCGGAGTATCCGGAACCGCATTATCTGCTCGGAAGAATCTATCATCGGCTGGGAAATGAACCACTCTCGAAAGCAGAAATCGGCCGTTTCCAGCAACTAAAGAAGGCCAGCGAAGGACAAGCTGCGCGAGCGACTGAGCTAGGACCAAAGTAGCCGGAGGCCATTGAATTCGTCATCTGAAATTGTCTCTGAGAATTTCCACTCGAACGGTTTCGCTCAAAAAGACAGCGCCCCGACTCGTCATCGGGGCGCCAGTCGTTTTTGGCATCTATTAGCTTGTTCGCTTGTCAGAACTCTATTCTTGCGCCTAACTGAATTCTTCGCGGCGCGCTGACATTGCCCGTCCATTGGCCGAAGGTCGACGAGCTTATGTCGGTATCGAAAGCATTGCCTCCAGAAATGGTGAAATTGCCGTCATTGATGAACATATGTAGGTTGAAGGCGTTGTAAAACTCAGCTCGGAAAATGAAGTTGACGCGCTCTGTGATCTTTGTGTTTTTTGTGATGGCAAAGTCCACGTTCTTATAGTTCGGTCCACGAAAGCCAAATATGCGCGGGCCGGTTCCAGTGTATCCGAACACTCCCGTGCAGGTTGGGCACGATCCAGCTGCCTCGAAGGAAGTCAGAGGCTCGAAAGCTGCCGGGTTGAGGAGAGCACCCTTGCCGGGATCGAAATTATTGACATCCTGCAAGAAGGGGCTCGTTCCTGAAACACGCCCCGGCAAACATCCTTGTCCTGTGTAGGCCGTCTGACAAGACCCGGACCGGATCCAAAGCGGCGTGCCTTTCGAGTAGCGAATGATGGGGCTGATCTGCCAGCCACCTACCGCATGGTCGAGAGCATTGCTGTCGTGAAGATAACTCTTGCCCTTCCCGAAAGGCAGTTCGTAAACGAAAGCGGCAGACAACGTTTGTGGTACATCGTCGGGCGCCAGAGAACGGTTCCGTTTCTCCTCATAGGGCGAAATAACTCCTTGCGAGGCGTTCCAGGTTGATGCATCGCGCTGTGTATTGTCCGCAGCATTCGTGAGGAGTTTTGAGTTTGTATAGGCCACCAGCATGTAAAGGCCTTTGCTGTAACGCTTCTCGAACTTCAACTGGAAAGAATGATAGATCGAGCTACCGTGGTTCTCGTTCAAGCCCTGCAGCTTGTCGCAGAACTGAGGGAAGGGCAGCAGTGCCTGGCCGACCGTGGGCGAGCAATTTCCCGCGGCATTAAGTTCTGCGATCCAACCGGGATAAGGCGGTGTGACTCCATTAATCGTCTGATTGTCTGAAGTAAACGTCTCGTTTAGGATAGGCACGTAACTGCAGTCGTGTCCTTGCAAAAGGTTCGGGTCCGTCGTAGTCGCACAGATAGGCTCCGGCGAGTGGAAAGGCGCATACAACGCTTGAATCTTCGAGTCGAACGGATTAAGGACGTTAATCGGATTCAGGCTCGATGGCAGTCGCGAGCCCTTGTTTCCTACATACGCCAAGCTCAGGAAAACATTTTGCGGCAATTGGCGCTCAATGGTCAGGTTCCATTGCTGGGCATATGAGCGCCGGTTGGCGTCGAGTGGGCGATAGAGAATACCGTGACCGTTGTCAAAGGATCCCGAGATAAAGGGCGGAAGCTGCGCCGGGGCTGGAATTTGGTTGTCCAGATAGAAGGTCGGATCGTCCTGGTTGGTGTTTGGATCCTTCAGCGTGCCGAAAGATTGATTCAGATTATAGCCGTCAAGCGAGATCCCGCCACCCCAGCCCGGATAAAAGGCTTGGGTGAAGAAGACCCCATAACCTGCTCGGACAACGGTTTTTTGGTCGTATGAATACGCCACGCTCAACCGTGGCGCAAAGCCCTTGCGCCAGGCCTTCTCGGGGTATTCCGCCCCGTAACAGGCGGGCTGGCAACCGGAGCCGCTTCCGGCAAAGGCCAGGCTGCCCGGTATTCCGTCAGGATTCATCCCTGTGGGATCGAAGAAGGAAAGATGGTTGTATTTCTCACGGGAAGGCGAAAAGTAATCCCAACGAACGCCGAAATTCGCCGTGAATTTTGTAGTCACTTTCCAGGAGTCGTTGAAGTGGAACGCCCAGGAATTCTGGCGAGGGTACCAGGCACTGACCGTTCGGCGGTCCACCGAACCCCCGGTAACCGCTCCTAGCAGGAAATCCGCTACAGGAGCGCCGCTGATAGGCCCAGGAATCGCAGTAGCAGACCCGCCGAAGCCATACGTACCTGCCTCGTTTGTGTGCTGGTGAATATTTCCTTGTATGTTGCGCCAATCAAAACCAAAAGTGATCGTGTGATGCCCGAGGGTCTTGTTGGCCGTGTCGTTCAAGTCCCAAGTGGGACGAGTTGTGATGTTGGCAGTTGAAATACCGGCATTGTCCGAAATCTGATTAAAAGTCGTGAATGTGAATTCAGGCAACGATTTTGCCCCAGGAACTGCCCCTGACACGATCGGCAATGTCTTCGCTGCGGCGGCAGCCAGGACCTGGGGCTCCGAACCATATCCCTCGTTGCGGTTCAAATATCCAAGGGTCATGTGATTGGTCATTGTCCTCGAGAAGGTGTGTTCCCAGTTAAAACGCGCAATCGGCGAATTCTGTGGCCTCGTAGGCTCTTCCGTGGAAATAATCGGAGGAAGTGCAGTTGCCGTGTTGTAACCCGTGAATTGGCGCCACCAGAAGAAATAGAAATGGTCCTTGTCACCGTAATTATGATCGATGCGGGTCATAAAAACGTTGCTGTTGGAGACCAAAGAATCTGGTACAGGCTTGGAAAGAGTGTAGTTGCTAGTCGCCTGAGTATTTGTTGGCTGAGGAAGCGCACCTAGATAGGCGGCGGCGATGGGGCTAATGCAAGCGATGGGTATAACATTGTTTGGAAATTGCTGCCCGGGCGTAAACGTCGGCGACCCAGGAACAAATGATGCCGGAAGCGCGTTTGCACAAGCGACCGACTGGGGCCCTGTCGGTTGGCTCGGGTTGGAACCTGGAGCGAAATTGCCTGGAGCGTAAATAGGAGTTTGAACCGGATTCCCGGTTACCGGATCTTTGTGCGTCCAATCCCGAAAATCTCCGCTCCGCTCCAGCACCGAAGGGATCGAGAGAGTAGGAACGTTCGAACCGCCTGCCTGGTGAAACGCTTCCCAGTCGAAATAGAAGAACGAATGATGTTTGGAAGTTCCATGATAAAGGTGTGGAAACTTGATCGGGCCTCCGACGTTCGCACCGAAGTCATGCTCAATGTCCGGCGGGCGGCGATCGCAACCGGGAGTGCTGCAAGTTGCATTCCAAGGCGCGGCATTGAATGACTTGTTGCGTGCGTATTCAAAGAGCGCTCCGTGATAGGTGTTGCCGCCCGACTTGCTCACCATGGTGATTTGGCCTGATGTGGAGGAGCCATATTCGGGCGCATAGTCCGAAGTCAGAACTTTAACTTCCTGCACCATATCCGGGGACATTTGAAAATCGCCCTGAATCGAAACCATGCCGCTCTGGCTCATGAACCCTTCCTGCATCGTTGCGCCGTCCAGAAGCGCCTCGTCACCGGATTGCAAACCGCCGTTGATTCGCGCGTTAAACGCTTCATTACTATTGCCCGTGGACACGCCAGGGAGAAGTACTGCGAAGCTTGCTGAGGACCGCGGCTTGCCCGAGACGATCAGTGGCAGATCCTTCACTGTTTCGGGATCAATTCCCCCTTGCAGCGTTCCGTTGTCGTAGTTAATGAGAGTGTTCTCACCCTCCACCAAGACCGTTTCCGTCGTGGCGCCAAGACTCAGCCTAACGTCGGCATGCCCAGACTGGTTAATCGTCAGTTCGACGTCTTTCTGGATGTAGTTCTGAAACCCTGTCTTCACGACCCTCAGATTGTAGGCTGCAGGCGTCACGTTGCGGAACGTATATTCACCCCGTTCGTTGGACGTCACCTTCATTTCAAATCCGGTGGCCTTGTTGGTCAGCGTCAGTTCGGCGTTTGCCACCGCCGCCCCAGAAGGATCCATGACCGTACCGCTCAACGACGCATTGCCTATCTGGGCGTGCGCGGGAATAGCCATCAAAAGCACGCCCAAACAGAACGCCATCAAGCAGCCACAACTAAAGTTCACTGAACTATGTAGACTCCGCCACATTTATCACCTCGCAGTTGGACTCCCTCGCAAGGTCCCCGAGAAACTCAATTCCAGGAAGGCTCCCACTCCCAGAGATGCAAGCGCAACGTAAGCGCTTACGTCTCTAATGGTTTTGCATTATTCGCGCCGACTTTTCCCCTGTCAAGCGCAAAATCCAAGAATCTTCTGCTCACCATCCGTTTCTTTTCTAAAGATTCGTTTGAGGAATACTGAAATTATTGCGGCAACCAGAAACAAAGGAGTCGCCCCATCGGCTCGCATTCCAAAAACTCACAGCCGCTCAGAGTCCTTGCTGGAACTGGAACCTTAAGCCTTACCTCAACGTAGTGTGGCTTTATCCGTAGATTGGCGAACGATCAGTTGGGTGGAGATTTTGATTTCGCGGCCCTCCGAGGAATTTGTCTGCAACACCGCCTCAACGGCGGCGGCCCCGATTTCGCTTCTCGGAATCCTGATTGTGGTTAATTGAGGATCCGTCAGCTTGGCCAGCGAGATATCGTCGCAACCCACCAAGGAAACATCCTTCGGAACCTGTAAACCTGCGCGCTCCAGTTCACGTAGAGCACCCACAGCCATCAGATCATTGGCGGCCAGAACCGCTGTTGGTCTGCTCTTCATCTTCTGCATTTCCCGGACAACCTGTTCGCCGCTTTCCAGCCTGAAATCTCCTTCGAGAATCAGTGGCTCCGTATGCAGCGACGCTCGATGGCTCTTCATGGTTTCAAGGAAAGCCTGTCGCCTGAATTGCGCAGACTTGAAACGCAGGGGACCACTGATGAAAGCGATCTGCCGGTGGCCTAGATCGAGCAGATGCTCGACTGCTTCATGAACTCCTTTCTCATAATCAATGCGGATGTTGCTCGTATGCGGGCTCACCTTGCCAATATCGAGGAAGGCGACGGCAATTTCGCGCGACGATAGGCGCTGGATCACGGAAAGATCCATTTCCGTGGTCAGGATCATGACACCCCGTACGCGCAACTCCAGCAAGCGCTGCACATACCTTGCGTCGCGCTCCGGATCGTAATTCGTATTAAGAACAATTACGTCGTAGCCCAGCTCCAGAGCCCTTTCCTGGATGGATTTCACGAGGTCCGGGAAGAACGGGTTGGTTATATCCGAAATAATGAGTCCAAGGGTCCGGCTTTGGCCCGATGCCAGGTTGCGCGCGTGGATGTTGGGGGTGTAGCCGACGCGTTCAATCGCGCTCAATACCCTGCGTTTGGTGTCATCACTGACAAATCGAGTTTTGTTTATAACGTGAGACACTGTCGCAGTGGACACTCTCGCCAGCTTTGCGACTTCCTTTATACGAACAGTGTTCATTCTCGATGCTATCCCCTTGCTCCTGATTAAAGGATACAAGATAGTGTTTACTAAGCCGGAGGAATGTAACCAACTAGTTGAATTATGATTTCAAATTAACATTTCTATCTGCTACGAGCTCCGAAACGCGTGTGCCCCGCGTGCCAGATACGGCATTTTCGGAAACTTCCAGCCCACAAATTGTGTTGTTTTGCATGACTTGCGCTGCCCTTGGAAGTCTCCGCATGTCTTGTAAGTCCTTCATAAAACCTATTCACGCGGCGCTTTCACCGCAGAGGCCGCGGGGTCGAGTCCTGTCACCGACACGCCGAGACCGGCCGCTGTCGCCGTGGAAGAGCTTATCGAACGGCAGATTCCAGGGGAAGTGGCTCCGAGTGCGGGCGTTTCGGTTGGGGACATGTTGGGGACACGAAAGAGGTATTTGGGGATGGTCCCGAGGCTGCTAACCGACGCGAGAGAAACGAGTTATGTGATTTGAAGTTCTCTGTTAACAGCCGAATGCTCTACCGTTGAGCTACCGGGGAACCGAAAAAGCAGATTTCTTTTCATTCTACTACAGCAATGTAGGTGACACCATGACTCTTCGGCAGCCGGTGATGCTCTAAATGTGTGAATTAGAGCAGCACCTCGGCAGCCGCCTAAATGCTTCCTAAATCCAATGCCTCAAACCCTTCTGCCCGCATTTTCTCAGACGTAGCAGCCAGCCCAAGCAAATCTCAACGAACGTGCGCTTAAACGATGAAAGCCACGCAAAATGCCCGCTGCGCTCCGCGTTGACGGATCTCCTGCGCAAGGCCTAGCATGATGTGCGAAAAAGCAAGCGCAAAGGGAGCATCCGGTGATTGGTCAGGTCCTCGGCCATTGTCGTGTCCAGGCAAAGATTGGCGAAGGCGGAATGGGCGTCGTCTATCGCGCCTATGACGAAGCGCTTCAGCGCGACGTTGCCGTAAAAGTCGTCAAGAAAGATGCTCGCCTGGGCTCCTCCGGCAGTCAAGATCTTCTTCACGAAGCGCGCGCCTCGTCTTCTCTTTCTCATCCCAACATCTGCACCATCCACGACGTTGGCGAGACCGAAGGCGAACTCTACATCGTCATGGAACTCGTCGAAGGCAAGTCTCTCCACGAAATGTGCCGCGACGCGGGATTGCCGCCGGAAACAGTTATCCGTTGCGGTGTTCAGATTGCCGGCGCACTGGTCCGCGCTCATGACCGGGGAATCATTCATCGCGATCTGAAAACCTCCAACATTGTCGTCACACCCGACGGGCTAGTTAAGGTGCTTGATTTCGGCTTGGCCAAGCAAGTGGGCGATCGCGATGCATCTTTCGAAGGTCCTACGCGAACTTTTGAAACCATGCAGACCAGCTCCACGTTCAGCGGCACTCTAGCCTATATGTCCCCGGAAGTTTTGCGCGGCGAAGCCACCGACTATCGCAGCGATCTCTGGGCCTTGGGAGTCGTTCTTTACGAAGCCGCTTCCGGCCGCCCCCCGTTTGGAGGGCGCACCGGCTTTGAATTGAGCTCCGCCATTATGCGCGAGATACCCAAGCCGCTTGGTCCTCCCGTTCCGCCGGGTCTTTGGGCCATCATCCAGCGCTGTCTGTCCAAGGAACCCGCGCAGCGCTATCAGCGCGCAGGGGAGGTCTTGGCAGCTCTGGAAGCAATTCAGGGCGCCGCGGTTTTTGCAACCACTCCAAACTCCGATCGCGCCGAACCGCCAACCATGGCCCATCACAGCGTGCGGCACGCTCGCGTGCGAAGAGGCGACTTTCTTTTGCTGATCGGAACCACAAAAGGAGCCTTCATCCTTCGTTCCAACGTCAACCGCTCGCGTTGGGAAGTCGGTGGTCCCTATTTCCACGGGCACGCCGTCTACGCATTAGCTTATGACAACCGTGCCGATCAGCACCGCATCTGGGCATCCACGGCAAGTTTCTGGGGCACCATGCTGCGCTCCAGCGACGATTTCGGCCGAATTTGGACCAACCCGCAGGAAGCCGCCATTCGCTTTCCGGCGGACACCGGCCTCTCCCTGAAAAACATCTGGCAGATTTCGCTCGGCCGAGCCGGCGAACCCAGTACCCTTTATTGCGGCGTGGAACCGGCGGCGCTCTTCGAAAGTCATGACGACGGGGAAACCTGGTCGCTTGTGCGTGGCTTGTTCGACCATCCTCACCGCCCCCGCTGGGTGCCTGGCAACGGCGGACTGGCGTTGCACACCATCGTGCTCGACCCTGCCGACAAACAGCGTATGTACGTCGCGATTTCCGCCGGTGGCGTTTATCGCACGAACGACAGTGGACGCACTTGGTCGGCGCAAAACTGCGGAATCCGCGCCATGTTCGTGCCCGGTAAATATCCCGAGTTCGGGCAATGCGTCCACAAAATCGCCATGCATCCCGCGCGTCCCGAACGCCTCTTCCTGCAGAATCACTGGGGCTTGTATCGTTCCGACGATTCCTCCGAGAACTGGAAGGACATCGCCAATGGCGTGCCCTCCGATTTCGGTTTTGCTATGACCATGCATCCCCAAAATCCGGATTGCGTCTATATCGTTCCAGTCGAGTCCGACCAGTTTCGCTGCTCTTGTGATGGCCGGTTGCGCGTCTACCGTACCCGCAACAGTGGCGCCTCCTGGGAGCCCTTGGCGCGAGGCCTTCCGCAAAAGCAGGCTTACGAAACCGTCTTGCGCGATGCCATGACCGCAGACTCGCTCGATCCCGCCGGATTTTATTTCGGCACTCGAAGCGGCCAGCTCTTTGGCTCGTGCGATGAAGGGAAGACCTGGAACAAAATCCTTGAAGGTCTGCCGGCCATCGTTTGTGTGCGAAGCGCCTTCATCGAGGATGGTTTTGGGCACTCGATCGCCACGCCGCGCGTAGCGCCTCAGCCACCGCCCTCTTCCCGGAGCAAGTCTCGCGCGGCGAGCCCGTCGCGCCGCCACTCGCGCCAAAAGAAAAGGTAATTGTGCCGCTCACATTTCATATTCCGGGGCCCTTGCGCGAATTCACCTCCGGACGCAGCGCCGTAACCATCGAGCCATCGCCAGCAACATTAGCGGAAGCTCTGTCTGCCCTGTGGAAGCTTTTTCCCGGCCTCCGCGGTCGCATCCTCACCGAGCAAGGCCAGGTGCGCGAGCATGTCAACATTTTTATCGGCGACGAAGACGTTCGCTATACCGGAGGGCTGACGAGCCACATTTCCGCGGGCTCCGAAGTTTCGATTGTTCCCGCTATCAGCGGCGGCTGAGAATTCTCTGATAGTCCACACTTCCAGGATTGCGTCCGAGAACTAACGGCGCGAATTATTTCGCCTAACGCACGTAGGGGCGGGACTTGCCCCGCCGGATGGGTCTCAATATTTGCAGCGTTTTGCGGGACAGGGCACTAGACCCCATTTCGAAATCCCCCGCCTCTTCGCGTAAACTGGAAGGCTTCGCCGTCGGCGAATTTACATTCCGGAGACTCCATGGCTCAGGTTTTTCCCTTTCGCGCCTTCCGCTACAATCCGGACCGCGCCCCACTCGACCGCGTCCTCACCCAGCCTTACGACAAAATTTCTCCTGCCATGCAGGAGAAATACTACGCTTCGGACCCGCACAATCTGATCGCCATCGAAAAAGGCCGCAGCGATCCCAGCGACACGCCGCAAAACAACGTTTACACGCGCGCCGCCGCAAGCCTCGAAGACTGGATTCGCAACGGCATCGTGCACCAGGATCCCGCTCCTTCCTTCTATGCTTACTCTCAGGAATACACCGTGCCCGGCACCGAGGAACGCCGCACGCGCCGTGGCTTCATCGGCGCAGGCCAGCTCGAAGATTATTCCGCTCGCGTCGTCTTCCGCCACGAACAAACGCTCTCCGGCCCCAAAGCCGACCGCCTCGAACTTCTTCGCCACACGCACACGCACACCGGGCAGCTTTTCATGCTCTATTCCGATGCCCAGCGCCGCGTGGACGAAATTCTTGCCGAAGCGGAAACGTCCGCCCCGGAATCCGAACTTCGCGATGAGTACGGCGTCACCCACCGCCTGTGGATCATCTCGCGGCCCCAGCGTGTTGCCGCCATTTTAAAAGCCATGCAAGACCAAAAGCTGGTTATCGCCGACGGCCATCACCGCTACGAAACCGCGCTCGCCTACCGCAACGAATGCCGCTCCCGCTCAGGCAAAATCGATCCCGAGGCTCCGTTCGAGCGCGTCATGATGACCTTCATCAACACGCACAGCGAAGGCCTCACCATTCTGCCCACGCATCGCGTCGCCTCCCACATTCATGATTTTTCCTGGCCCGCCGTGCGCCGCCACCTCGAGCCCTGGTTCGCCGCCGAAGAATTCCCTTTCTCGAACGACGCGAAGAAAGCCGAAGCGCGCAAGAAATTTCTCTCGTGCCTCGCCAGCGCTAGTTCTCGCCGTACTATCGGCGTCTATCCCGCTGACGGATCTTCTAAGTGCGCTTTTTACGTCTTGACGCTTCGCGATGGCGCCAATCTCCACCAGCTTCTCCCCAACGTCTCGCCGCTCCAGCGCGAACTCGACGTCGTCCTCCTTCACGAAGGAATCCTCGAACCCGCTCTTGGCATCACTCCGCAAGCGGTCACCGCCGAAGCTCATCTCACCTACGAGCGCGAAGCCGCTGCCGCTCTCGACGCCGTCGACTCCGGCCGCGCGCAAATTTCCTTCCTTCTGAACCCTTGTGGCGTGGACCAGGTCATGAAAATCGCCACCGCCGGTGAAGTCATGCCGCAAAAGTCCACCGATTTTTATCCCAAGCTCCTCAGCGGCATGACCATGTACCGTGTCGCCCCTATTTAGGCCCTACAGCAACTCCCCGAAAGCTCACAGGGGGATACCCGATTGCGGGGTCCATGGCTCTGGCGTAAACTTTTGTTCCCGCCAATCTTGCTTTCAGTCACCCTCCCGTCTCAAAGCTCGAAGGAATAACCGGTCATGTTGTCCATCAGCAAGGTCCTTTTCTATCTCTCAGCCCTCGCAGTTCTCTGGCTTCCCTTTTCGCCCGATGCTTCTGCCCAGTCTGGTATCACCACGCACAAAGGCAGCCTGCCCGACGGTGCCACCTATCTCATCGAGGTTCCTCCGAACTGGAACGGCACCCTGTTCCTTTACAGCCACGGTTTTGTCGCCCCGGGCAGCTCCAATCCCGCAAAAGATGTAGGCGACCCCGTTACGCGCTCCTATATGCTTTCGAGCGGTTTTGCGCTCGCCGGGTCCTCCTACGCCACTGCCGGCTGGGCGATTCATGAGGCTCTTCCGGACCAAATCGCCGTGCTCGATCTTTTCAATCAATTGGTTAGGGCGCCGAAACGCACCATCGCGTGGGGACACTCTTTGGGCGGAATGGTCACTGCCGGGCTCATCCAACGCTATCCTGGCCGTTTTGACGCCGCTCTTCCCATGTGTGGAGTCCTCTCCGGCGGAGTCGCCACGTGGAACACGGCGCTCGATTTCGGCTTCGCGTTCAAAGCCCTGCTCGCACCGGACATCGGCCTTCAAATCGTGAATATTTCCGATCCCATCGGCAATCTATTGCTTGCAGAGTCGGCTCTCACCTTCGCGCAAGCCACCCCTCAGGGACGCGCGCGTCTGGCCCTCGTTGCCGCTCTCGTGGATGGCCCCGGCTGGTTTGTCCCCACTTCTCCCGAGCCCGCTCCCGCGGACTTTGCCTCTCAGCAATTCAACCAGTTCCTTTGGGCGCAAACGATTGATCTTCCGTTCGTCTTCGCCGCCCGGGCCGAGCTCGAACTACGCGCCGGGGGAAACGCATCCTTCAACACCGGCGTGGATTACAGTGCGCTGCTCGCCAATTCCATCAATCACGATGAAGTCGTCGCGCTCTACCAAAAGGCGGGACTGGATCTCAACGCTGACCTGCAGACTCTTCAGAACGCTCCGCGTATCAGCGCTGATCCTCAAGCCCTTCACTACCTCGAGACGAACATTATCTTCGATGGGAAGATCGACATTCCTGTCCTGACCATGCACACCAAGGGCGACGGCCTCGTTCTCGTGCAGAACGAATCGGCCTATAACAGCGTCGTGAGTGCGGCAGGTAATTCGGCTCTATTGCGTCAGACTTTTGTGCATCGCGCCGGCCATTGCGCGCTTACTCCCGGCGAAACCGCCGCCGCCGTGCAGGCGCTCCTCAAACGCCTCGACACCGGCGGTTGGGGGCCGCTCGATGCGAACTCGATGAATGCTGCGGCTTCTGCGAAAGGCTCGGCGCTGAACGTTTTCACCACGCCACTCGGCATGTTGCCGGTACGACCCGCCTACTTCGACTTTACGCCGGCCCCGTACCCTCGTCCTTTTGACGCGCTCAGCAGCGAGTGTCAGTCCGATCCTGTCTGCAGCGCGCAATTCTCTGCGCCCTAGCTCTATTTCTCCCGGCTTAATGCTGTGGCGGACGGTTGGCCGCCTCTGTAGCGCCACTGCTGCCTTTGAGTGGGCTCTTCATCAAATAGCGGAAAAAGCGCGGATAGCCTCGCGCGCGCCAGTACGCCGAGCGGTAATTCTCAATGCGCGTCCCCGAGCTGGTCGTGCTGAAGAACGAATGTTCCCGGGGATTTACGATGATGCCTACGTGTCCGCGCCACACAACTAAGTCGCCGGGATGCGCATAGCGTGCGCGGAAAAATGGTCCCGTGCCGCGATAAAGATCCGTCGAGCTGGCATAAGGGTATGAGTATCCCGCCTGTTCATACAACTTGTGGACAAGGTGCGAACAGTCTGGAGACAGCCCCTCTTCGTCGTCGGCCCAAGCGATTCCCCGCGCGATCGCACGCCCCTCATTTAATGTGAGCAAGCGATAGCCTGGCGGTATCACTGGCGGCCGCGGGGCTTGTGCCTTCTGGCTGGAGGACTTCACGGTTTGTGGACTTGGCGGCGCGGCTTGCACGTTTTGGCCGGAAGCTTGCCTCCCTGTTTGTGGGCTCTGCCGCGGGGCTTGAGCCTTCTGGCTGGAAGGCTGCTTCCCCGTTGCTTGGCTCTGCTGCGCTGCGCTCTGCGGCCCTGAAGTTTGCGCCTGATTTGCAAGTGTTGAAGACACTTGCCCCAGCAACGCCGCTGCGCATAGCCCAAGCGCGAAAAGGGGCTGTTTTCGCATGCCCCAAGCTTAGATGACTGTTTTGCTTCCCGCGCCGTCCCTGAGGCCGATCCGTTACTGCCCCTTCGTACAGCACCTCAACTGCTTGTTTCGCAAAGACTTAGCTCACCGCTTAGTCGCCGGTTCGCGCTGGAACCGCCGCTGCTGTCGCCGCTGGCCATTCCTTAGAAGCTTGTACCGCAGAAGTTTGTACCGCAGAAGCTTGTACCGCGGTCGCCAGTCTTGCTTTCATTCGACGCGACTCTTTTTCCAGGAAAGCCAGACCGCCAACTTTCGCGCTCCCTAGTTCTTCGGCGGTCCAGTGCGCGTGCATAATGCCCGCTGCGGAGTGCGACTTCGCGCCAAGTAAGAGGTGCCCTATTTCGTGCGCTGCCACATGACCGAGGAGACTGGCAAGGTCTATCCCGTCGCTTTGGTGCAATTGCTCCATTGGTTCGTAAAACAGGTCGGCATAGCATCCGCTTCCGTCGTCCGCTTGAAAAGAGATCCCCATCGTCTCCCCTGTCAGGCCGAGCGACCTTCGCACGATTCGCAAATGCAGATGCTCGGGAAAGACAGCCTCGCGGCAGGCTCGCGACGCTTCTTCGCTCACGGCGGGGATTCTACAATTCAGCCAAGTCACTTCGATTCCGGTCCGGCCAAAAACTTGCGACGCTTCTTTCTCGGCTCGCTCCAGCACGTCTGCCGGGACTTCCGCGTGGTTGTAGACCGAAATGGTTACCCGCGCAATTTCCGGAACTTCACCTCTTGCGGGAGCCTTGCCCCAAAGATTCGTGCTCGTTGCCGGCAGAAGCGCAAAAAAGAGCAAAAACCGAAGGCCCTTCCCAAACGTCTTCACCCTCGTGACCAACATGGCGCGCACCTCGCGATGGCGCCAAAATGGTTCAGCCGCGTAGGTACTTCAATGCCGCAGAGGAGGCGAGCTTCTCAATTGCGGATGACCAGATAAGTTCCCTTGCGTCAAAGAGATAGGGTGAAAAATTACACGGGATTTCGCTTTTCCCCTTGTTCCTCGCCCCCGGGAGCCTATTCGTGGAATCGGCGTCTATTTGTTGCAGCTCGATAGGATCGTGGCAGGAAACTTTGTCACGGATAAGACCGTTATTACCTAAGGAGCCCGGTCAAGGTGGGCCAAATGCCAGGTGAAGCCGCAAACGGAGTTATCCGCTTTGGAATCTTTGATGTAGACCTGCGCGCCGGGCAACTTCGCCGCAACGGCCTCAAGGTTCGCCTGCAGGAGCAGCCCTTTCAGGTCTTGTCCATGCTTCTGGAGCGCCCCGGCGAAGTGGTCACCCGGGAGGATCTCCACGGCCGCCTGTGGCCCGCCGATACGTTCGTGGACTTCGACCACGGCCTGAACGCCGCGGTCAAGCGGCTGCGCGATGCGCTGGGCGACTCGGCAGAGAATCCCCGCTTTGTGGAAACGCTGGCGCGCCGCGGATATCGCTTCCTCGCCCCTGTGGAATTTCCTTCCGTGGAAACTTCTCCAGCCCAGCGCCCCGTAGCTCCAAATACCGCTATCTCCAGCGCATCTAAATCGCGGTGGCGGCTGGTAGCTGCTGGATTGATGATTGTTCTGCTTGCGCTCGGCTTCGGCCTCCACGTGGGAATGCGGGCCTCCCGCGCGCTGCAGCCGGTTCTTCCCAAGGAAATTCGGTTGACGGCCAATTCGCCTGACGCGCCGGTTTACTTCGGAGCGATCTCTCCCGATGGGCGTTATCTGGCTTACATTGATCCGCGTGGAGCGTTTCTGCGCGAGATTGCCACGGACGAATCCCACGCCTTGTCTCTCCCAGAAGGATTCCGCGTTCATCATGTGAGCTGGTATCCCGACGGGAGTCATTTGCTCGCGGAAGCGGTGGCGGAGAGTGAGGAACACTCCGGCTTGTGGAACATTCCTCTGCTGGGAGGAGCTCCGCGAAAGCTGGTCACCGAAGGAGAAGCCGGAAGCGTCTCGCCTGACGGCAAACAACTCGCTTTCTTGCGGGGCGACAAGTTCAATCACTCCGAAATCTGGCTGACCAGCACCGACGGCGGCGAACCGCGCATGGCCGTGAATGTTCCTGGATTTGTGATTGGCCCACCCGCCTGGTCGCCCGACAGCCAGCGATTCGTTTATCTCAAGGACGTCTATTGGCCGGGCTACGGCACCGAAGACGTGCAAATCGAAATGTACGAACTGGCCAGCAGCAAAACGGATTTGATTCTCAACGATTACCGGCTCCAATACGGGCTGGTCTGGACGCGCGACAACCGGATTCTTTTCTCGCGCGCGGAAGAGCCTCCCAATCAGGGCGAGTCCAACGTGTGGTCGCTGAAAGTGGACACGCGGCCCGGATGGCGCTGGGGCGCTCCCGTGCGCCTCACCAGCGGCCCGGACTGGAAACCGGTCATCAATATGTCCGCGGACGGAAAGCATGCGGTGTTCATTCGCACGAACATCGCGCCGGCCGTCTTTGTGGCGGACGTGGATGCGAGGACGCGCGAAATTGGCAAGCTGCAACGCCTCACGATGGACGAGCGCCAGAGCCGTCCGTATGAATGGACGCCTGACGGCAAATCCGTTTTGTATGTGTCTGATCGCGAAGGCACGCTTCACATTTTTCGCCAGCAAATCGGGGCCGCGACTCCGGAGCTTGTCGCCGGTGTCCAGGGATCGCCGAATATTCTTCGGCTCAATCCCGAGCGCACGGAAATTCTCTATTTGACCGAAGCGGAGCGAAAGACCGCGGAGGCGGGGAACGGCGCGCCTTCGAGCCAGAACTCGAATGTGGCGGGCCACAGCGCTACAAGTACGCAGCCGGAAGGAGAGTTTCAATCGCGCAACCTGCGGCTGATGCGCGTTCCGCTGGACGGAGGCATTTCGCAACTGGTGCTGGAAGATTCCGGCATCAACAATTTCCAGTGCGCGCGGCTGCCTTCGCGCGAATGCCTGTACAGCAAGTACACGAAAGATGCGCTGGTGTTTTACGAATTCGACGCGAAGAGCGGGGCAAAAAAGGAGCTGCTCCGCACCAGCGAACCGGAATGGCAATACTTCAATTGGAGCCTTTCGCCGGACGGGCGCACGCTGGCGCTGGCGAAAAAAATGCGCGCGTCTGCGGAAGCCGAAATCCGGCTGGTCCTGACGCGGGGCGGGAGGCAGCGCGTGCTCAAGGTAAAAGAGTGGGGGCGGCTGGCTACGATTGACTGGGCCGCCGACGGAAAAAGCTTCTGGGCCAGCGCGGTGCGTCACGGAGAAACGACGGCGTTGATTAACATTGATCTTCAGGGCCACGCAAAATCCGTCCTTCAAGAAACCAAACCATACGTCGGCTGGGCTATTCCTTCGCAGGATGGCAAGCACCTCGCCATTTGGGAAGCCACTGGCGGCTCCAATGCGTGGATGCTCGAAGTCCCTCCCGCGTGGTGATTTGCCCCGGGGCGAGCATGCCTTCTGGGCTTGCCCCCTACCACCCCCGGGTAACCATGCAAAAACATGAAAAGAAAAGGGTTGCGGAGGGAGCATCCTGCAACTGCTTGAAAACAAAGGGGCAAATTTGCAACCACGAGGAAGTGGCGAGTGACTCGTGGCGAGAGAAGGAAGAGGAGAAGGGGATGAAATGGACGGGGGGAGGGGGTCGCAAGTGTGGCAAACACAAGACTTACGGGAGGGGGTTTTGGGATCTGTGGCAATGATTGGAGTTACGGGCGAATTTTCGGAAGTGTGGCAAATACAAGAGTTAGCGACATTTTGGAGGAAGGCAGGGGTCGGGGAAGCAACGGTGAGAAGTGCTGCGCGGCGGGGGCGCATGGGCTTTAGCGGGGCAGGCTATAGAGAGAGCCGTGTCCGAGTCGCTGGAACCCAGTATACTACATTTTTACTATTTGTCAAGCGATAAATAAGTCGTTCAGTTGCTAGCAGTTAGAGCGGAAGAAATTTTCCGTTGGATCGGTTGTTTTTCAGGGGTTTGTAAGTTGTTTGCATTGTGTGTGGTAGGGGAGCCCGGGAAAGGGCAAAATGCGCACACGCAAAACCGGCCTTTGCGGCACCCGGCTAAGTGCTGCCTTACAGCAAGCTCACGTCCTAAGCCTTAGCAGCCTCTTCCTCAATAAACGAGATGGGGATTTTGCCAGTTACATCTCGATAGATTCTTCTGAAGTTGGTCCATTGCGTACGAACCACGACGATGGTCAGAAAGATCGGCGCTAGCAACATACAAAAAGTCAGCACTCCGGGACTAAGCGCAATCTGCCCCAAAACCAACTCCATAGCCCTGGAATGGAACTTTTGCAGTGTTTCCTTGGTGCTTTCACTCGGTAGTTGATTTACTGCTTCGTTCCAGGATGTGGCCCAGTGGCCTTCGGGTTCACCGAGCACATACTTCCATTGGAGAAACGACAGTAGTATCCGATACAGAGTGAGATTGTGGGCGTAACGAATGAAACCATTCATTAGTTGACGCAGAAGCATGTATGCGGGGTCATCAAATGAGATTTTGCCTTCAGCAGCAAAATCCCACAACTCGTCGCGAATAGCGAACATTTGTTGGCGAAAGAGATCAATTCTTTGCGCAGGCCATAGCCAAAATATCAGAAAGGCGAAAAGAATCAACGAAAGAAGAGAGCTAATAACAATACCCAACTCGACGGCATTCATGATTATTGGTCCTCCTTTCTTGTTCGTCCTTTAGTGGTCAGTTGGCTAGAGGTTCTTGTCGGATTAGCTTGCAATTCCAATTTGGTGATTCTCTGTGTCAATCGTTCCCTTGTATTTTCGTGTTTCTCTAATGTACAACGCAATAGAGATACGAGACACCGCAACAGTAAGAGCCCATTTCACAATAATATTAGCAAGAATTCTTAATGTAAGACTAGCGAATGTGACGGCAAAAGTAAGAACGAATCTTAGGCCGCCCATTGAGCCGTCCGATACAATGGGTTCTTTGCTAGCTTTTAGACTCGCTGCTAGTGTCTAGACAGCTGGAGGTTCCATGGAAACCGGAGCTCTGAATACTGAATATCGATGGAAGCATATAGAGCCTCTTACTGAGCAAGAGAGAAGAATCGACCTATCGGACATAGTGCCTCTAACGGAGAGCTGGAAACAATTCAAGGCTCGACTGAAGGACTCAAACGCGACTGGGCTGAGACAATTCACCGAAAGGCTAATTAGATCTCTTAGTATCGAAACGGGCATCCTGGAACGTATCTACGACCTCGACAGGGGCACGACAGAAGCGCTCATTGCGAAGGGCTTTATCGAAGACTTGATTCAGCGAGAGAGTACTAATATTGAGCCATCAAGTCTGGTCGATATTCTTCGCGATCAGGAAGCCGCTATTCACCTCGTGCAAGATCTGATTGCTCACTCTCGTCCTTTTACTCGAGGGGCGTTACTTGAGTTACATGCGATTCTGACCCGACATCAATTGACTACCACGGCCGTAGACCAGTTCGGTAGCCGTATGGAGGTGCCTCTCAGGCGTGGAGCGTTCAAGGCCCATCCGAACAATCCGAAGAGGCCAGACGGATCGATCCACGAGTACGCACCGCCAGAGCATGTCGCTTCAGAGGTCGATAGCCTTTTGAAATGGCTGGAGTCCTACGAGAACGAAAATCCGTTGCTTGTTTCAGCATGGTTACATCATCGGTTCACTCAAATTCATCCCTTCCAGGATGGAAACGGTCGCGTCGCGCGGGTCATTACAACAATGGTGTTGCTTAAGGCTGGTTTGCTGCCTTTGGTCGTGGATCGTGGTATGCGGATGGATTACATAGGCGCCTTGGAATCCGCAGATCACGGGAATTTACAGGGTCTCGTAAATATATTTGCGGCTCTAGAGAAGAATGCGATTTTGCAGGCGCTAAGCCTAGATGTAGAGGCCGAGCAGCGGGCAGAAAAGTCACTCACCAGCGCAGTGATCGAAAGCCTAGAGGTGAAGTTCAACAAACGCCGACAGGTTAGGCGCCAGGAATTGCTTGGCGTCAACACAGTCGCCGAACGACTCCGTTTGATTGCGTCTGAATATGTAGAACGAGGATTGGGGGAATTGACGCGTAAGGTCTTTTTGCGAGAAGAAAGGCCTGATGTTCGGGTACAGGAGGGTGGACCAGATCATCAGAACTCGCACTGGTACAAGTTTGAGGTCACGAGACTCAACGACGCGCTGACGCTAAAAAAGTGGATAAACTTCAGCGAAGGCCACTACTTTGTCAAAGCGGCGGTGCGGTACGACAAAACTCGCCTGGTATTCGTCGTCTCTTTTCATCACATCGGGAAAGAGCTTACGGGCGTTATAGAAGTGACTGCATTTCTCTTATTGGAAACCTTCGACGAAGCAGAGGAAGACGTCCTAATCCGTGGAGAACGCGTAAGCAGCGATGTCATTCCCTCCTGTCTAGAACCGTTCGTAATCACGTGGACGACCGAGCCTGACAGGGTGGAGGCCGCATTCTTGGGATGGCTTGACCGTTCTTTGGCGATCGCGATGAAGGAGTGGGGCGATAAGCTCTAGTATCGCTGCGGATTCCGTTGAGCCGTCCACGAAGCTCTTGGGCGCAAAACCCCGGTTCTCAAGCTCAAATTGAGGGACGGCGGGTGAATAAGGGCAGCCGAATCAACGTGGATTTTGCGGATTTCTGGAGCGGGCGATGGGAATCGAATCCACGTCCGAAGCTTGGGAAGCTTCTATACTGCCATTGTACGAGGCCCGCTCGATTCGGTACGTCGTCATTATGCCCAAGAACGGAGGGAAAAGGTGCGTTGACGATTGTTTGGGGCGGCCCGTATAATGGGAGTTTCCGTTGGGCGCGAACAGGGGCTTAGAGTGCGTTCACGGGCGCCTAGAAGGAACCTGGAGGAGAGATGTACGCCGTCATACAGACCGGGGGGAAGCAGTATCGTGTCGCGCCGGGCGACACCATCCGCATCGAGCGGGTGGAAGGTAAAGTAGGGGAGAAGGTCAATTTTGGGAATGTCCTGGCGGTCCATGGGGACAAGAAGGTGTTTGCGGGCGCGGAGGCCGAGAAGGCGAGCGTGACGGGAAAGATCGTGGAGCAGGGGCGCGCGAAGAAATTGACGGTGTTGAAGTTCAAGAAGGGGAACCAGTACAAGATTCAGCGCGGGCACCGGCAGAATTACACGGCGGTGCTGGTGAGCGACATCAAGATTTAGTTTAAAAGTGGTTAAGTTATGAGTGGTCTGGCAGATCTGCGAAGGGCACTCAGCGAAACCCGAAAAGCAGATCCCTCACCCCGCGACGGTTCTTCTTTGATGGGCGCGGGGATTCGGGATGACGGATTTGGACAGGTGGGCTCCGAAGCAGGATGTCAACACAGCTAGTTGTAAGCGGTAATTGTAAGTAAGAAGGGAATTTCGAAGCGCGGGTTCAGGTTTGGCGGTCTTCGGAAATTGTTGAGAGAAGAGGATTGAGTTATGGCACATAAGAAAGGCGGCGGCTCGTCAACGAACGGCCGCGATTCCCACGGGCAAAGGCTGGGCGTGAAGCGCTTCGGCGGACAGTTGGTGAATGCAGGCACGATCCTGGTGCGGCAGCGCGGCACCAAGCATCAGCCGGGCGAAAACGTGGGGCGCGGAAGCGATGACACGCTATACGCCATGGTCACGGGCTACGTGAAGTTTCAGGAGCGGGGCCGCCAGGGACGGTTCATCAGCATACTGCCGGCGGAGCAGGCGAAGGCAGCGGCGAACTGAAAGACCAGGGGTTGGTGCCCAGGGACTGGTGGAAGAGGTTAAACCGTTCACGGTTCGCAGTTAAAAACGATTTCTT
>Ga0209474_10000559_pt1 | contig 40233 bp, 41 predicted proteins | sample GraSoiAngelo_145_FD_185902 | JGI IMG/M metagenome (GOLD analysis project Ga0209474, IMG submission 185902) | Grasslands soil microbial communities from the Angelo Coastal Reserve, California, USA - 14_1009_05_20cm (SPAdes) (version 2) | ecosystem: Environmental > Terrestrial > Soil > Grasslands...
GCTCGAGCTTGTTCGCCTTCACCAGCACGTTCTCGCGCACGCCGACCTTGCCGAAGTCGTGGAGCATCGCCGCGTAGCGAAGCTCCTGGCGCTCCTGCGCCGTCAGCGACGAGCCCGTCCAGCGGCCCGCGGTCTTGCCCGCGCGCGGCAGCATGTCGCCCAGCCCCACCGAGAGCCGCGCCACGCGTCCCGAGTGGCCGGCGGTGGTCGGGTCCCGCGCCTCGATGGCGACGACGCTGGCCCGGACGAATCCTTCGAACAGCTGCTCGATCTCGTGGTGCAGCAGGGCGTTGTTGACGGCGGCCGCGGCCTGGCCGCCGAGAGCGAAGAGCAGCTCTTCGTCCTCGTCGGTGAAGGCCTTGCCGTCGAGCTTGTTGAGCGCCTGGAGGACGCCGACCACGTCGCCCTCGACAGAGCGCATCGGCACGCAGAGGATGTTGCGGGTCTTGTAGCCGGTCTGCTTGTCGACGTTCTGGTTGAAGCGGGGGTCCTTGTAAGCGTCTGGGATGTTGATCGCGGCGTTCGTCGTCGCCACCGCGCCGGCGATGCCGCGATCGATCGGGATGCGGATCTCCTTCGTCCCGATGCCCTGGGCGACCTTGGTCCACAGCTCGCCGCGCTCGCGGTCGACGAGGAAGAGCGAGCAGCGGTCCGCTTCCACCACCCGCGCGGCGGCGTGGACGATCAGCTTCAGCAGTCTGTCGAGATCGCGCTCGGCAACGAGCGCCTTGGCTACGTCGAGGATGCCGCCGAGCTTCTCGACGCGCTGCTGGAGCCGGTTCACCGGGCGAGCATAGCATCCGCTCCCTTGGCGGGGTATGTGCTCCTCGTCACTCCGATGTGAGCAAGCGGCGGGCCTCGTCCCACCTCTCCGGCTCGACGTACAACCGCGCGAGCGTGGCCGCTTCCGCGTAGCGTTCGTAGAGCGGCGTGTAGTCGCCGATCGGCACCTCGCCCCTCGGTGACTTCACCCATAGCGTGGCTTCCTTCCCGTAGTGCGAAAGCACGCCGCGGCTGACCGTGACGAAGCCGTTCACGCCCGATTCCTCCAGCCGCTGCTGCATCCCATGGAGCGTCCGCGCGTCCTCGCCGGCGGCGTTCTCCATCAGCACGCGATATCCCTGGCGGCGCACGATGCGCCGGGCCCAGGGATTCTGCGACGAGCGCAGCGCCCCGAGCAGCGCGACGTCGTCGTGCAGCAGGTACTCGTCCGGATCGGCGGGCAGCGCGTACTCGCCGCTCTCGCACCAACGCTGGAGCAGGACCTCGTATCCGACCGAGGTGGAATGGAAGTACACGGAGAGAAACATGTGGTAGCGCGAGAGGAGGAAGTCCTCGAACGCGAACACCGCGCGATGCAGGAGCGCCAGGTAGACGCGCCCCTCGCGCTCCACCGCGGCGAGGTTCTGGACGATCCAGTCCGCGTCGAACTTGCCGTAGTTGACGCCGGTGAAGAACGAATCGCGCTGCAGGTAATCCATGCGATCGGCGTCCAGCTCGCCGGAGACGATCTGGCGGAGGATGGGCAGCAGATCGTGGCCGCCGCTTCGATACGGATAGGCGCCGGGAGACGCTCTTCCGCAGATCAGTCCGGCGACGTGCTCCGGCTCGATGCCGCGGGAGGAGAAGCGCCGCCGGATCTCGGCCGAGAGCGCGGAGTCGAGCAGCAGCTTGAGCGTGTAGTCCTCGTGACCCGCGCGGCGATCGCCGGGCTCCCGCGCCCAGGCGGGCACGTTGAGGTCGCCGATCGGCGGCATGATCGCCTCGGTGGCGTGCGACAGCGGCGGGTGGCCGAGGTCGTGGAAGAGGACCGCGAGCCGCAACGTCTGCCGGAAACGGTCGCGATCGGCGGGCTCGAGCTGGAGTTGCGGCGCGAGCGCATCGAACAGCTTGGTGGCCATCGCCATCGCGCCGAGCCCGTGGGCGTAGCGCGTGTGCGTCGCACCGGGGAACGCGAGGTCGGCGAACCCGAGCTGCTTCACGTTGCGCAGCCGCTGGTACTGCGGGCTGTCGATCAGCGCGCGCTCGTCGGCGGTGAGCTCGATGGCGCCGTGGATGGGATCGCGGATGTGCATTCAGAAGGGCATTCCCCAGGAGAGGGCGAGCGGCGAGTTCTTCGGATCGGTGACGAACGCAAAGGCCTCGATGAGGAAATCGTACCAGAAGTGGATCGCGACGGAGGGCGCAAGACTGTAATCGTTCCAGCGGTAGGCGAGCCCCAGGTAGCCGCCGAGAAGCGTGATGAACGGCAAGCCGACGGCCAGGTACGTGAGGCGCTGGCCGCGGTCGAGAAACAGGACGTTCGAGCCGTGCGCCGCACCGAAGACGAGAGATGCGTATGCCCACGCCCGCGTCTCGTCCAGCGACCGGGCCCAGCTGGACTGCAGGGCGCCCCGGAACGCCATCTCCTCGGCGACGGCGACGTGCTCGAACAGGCCCACGCCCACGGCAGCCGCCAGCGGATATCCGACGGCGCTGTTCATCTCGCGACCGAAGATGACCGGCCGCTTTCCGGCGTTACTCGTGTCGATCCCGTGGTCGACGATGGCGGAGACGAGGATGCCGGCCGCGAGCGATCCCGCGATGCCGGCCCAGACGGACGACCTGGAGAGCACTTCGAAGGAGAAGGGAGCGCGCGCCAGCTCGGCGAGGGACTCCTGGGGAACGTACGACAACCGCGCCGCGCGCTGCTCTTCCAGCGCCACGTCGATCACCGACAGCGTCCAGAGATCGCCGAGGGCGATCAGCGGGACGCCGGCCGCCGACGAGCTGAAACCGTTCGCGGCTCCGCCGGCGACCGCAGCACCCAGCTCGGCGACACCCAGCGATGCGAGCACCGTGCCTTCGGTCTTCCGACCCCTGCACATCTGCAGGACTCCGGGGACGAACAGGCCGGCGTTGACCGGGCAGTTGGCGACCCGTTGCTGCGATTCGAGCTCGCGTGCGCTGGGCGGGGCGTCGGGCGCGCGCCGCGCCTGATGCATCACCGGTGCGCACGCGGCGCAGGCAAGCGCCATGGGCAGAGCCCGCGTTCTCAGGCACCCGCCTCGAGGCGGGCTTCGTCGTCGGGCAGGCCCTGGTAGCGGTCGCGCGGATACGTGCCGAACACCCGGTCCCAGAGGGGCGTCGTGATGCCGTAGCGCCGGTCGGGCGTCTGGAAGTGGTGGACCAGGTGATATCGGCGCAGCCACTTGCCTGCGGCCGTGGTGGGCGCCGCGTGATGGAGATAATAGTGCGTGAGGTCGTACCAGAGGTACCCGACCACCAACCCGGCGAACCAGGGATATTCGAGCGGCCCCATCCAGCGGAAGGCGACCCAGGCGACTGCCGCGATCACCGCCGTGACCGTCGGCGGCATCACCAGGCGGTCGCGGTCCCAAGGGTAGTCGTGATGGATGCCATGGATGAGGAAGGAAGCGTCGCGCTGCAGTTCGGAGCCGGGATGCGGCTCGAAATGGAATACCCAGCGGTGCAGGAGGTATTCGAGCAGCGTCCAGGAGAAGAGGCCCAAGGCCGCCCAGGCAACGATGGCGAGCCCACCGGAATGCGCGGAGGCGCGATACAACATGTAGAGCGTGAACGGGCCCCAGATGGCTACCACGTGCCAGGGACGGACGCGCGACAGATACTTCTCCACCCACGGGACGCTGAACATCAGCGGACTGCCGCGGCGCGGGCGAGCGAGCTTCGGATGCGGCGCGAGGTAGAACATCGGTCCCCGGTCTAAGGGATCATGCAGGTTCGTGCAAGGGAGTCGATCGAGTGACCAGCGTCCGGCCGGCAGCCTCCGTAGTCCTCGTCCGCGAGGGCGGAGACGTGCTTTGGGTCCGCCGCGGCGACCAGCTCAAGTTTGCCGGCGGCTTCTACGCTTTTCCAGGCGGGCGCGTGGACGTCCAGGATTCCGGCGTGCCCGTGGACGGTGGGGAAGCCCTCGGCGCCGCGGAGGCTCCCTGCGTGGTCGCCGCCGCGCGCGAGCTGTTCGAGGAGACCGGCGTGCTCGCCGTGCCCGGCGCCGCGGCCGTCTCCGCCGGGGAGCGGCGGACGATGCGGGAGGCGCTGCTGCACCGGCCCGCTCCAGGGGAGAAGGCGGCGTCTTTCGGCGAGTTCCTCGAGCGCCACCGGCTCCGCGTCGACGCGCGCTGGTACTCGCCCGCGGGCCGCTGGGTGACGCCGCAGGCGATGCCGATCCGCTTCGACGCCCGCTTCTATCTCGTGGACCTGCCGCCCGGCGAAGTGGCGGAGATCTGGCCGGGAGAGCTCGCCGACGGCGAGTGGATTCAACCCGACGAGGCGCTGCGTCGCTGGGAGGACGGCTCCGCGCTGCTGCACCCGCCCGCGTGGCATACGCTCAAGGCGCTCTCCTGGGCGAAGCCTCATCCTCGCGATGCGCTGCCCCTGCTCACGGCTCCGGAAAAAGCGCCATGGAAGCTACCGATCCAGGAGCACGTGGTCGAGCGGATCGAGTTCCAGCGCGGCCTCATCCTCGTGCCGTTGCGCACTCCTACGCTGCCGCCGGCGACGCATACGAATTGCCTGCTGCTCGGCAACGACGAGCTGTGGGTGGTGGACCCGGGGTCGCCGTGGCCCGAGGAACAGGCGATCCTCCGCGAGACGCTGGAGAGGCTCGAGGAGGAAGGGCGGCGCGCGGTTGGCGTGCTGCTGACGCACCACCACCTCGATCATACCGGGGGTGCGAAGGCGCTGGGTCTTCCCATCGCCGCCACGCGCGAGACCGCGGCGATGGTCGACTTCGCGGTGGACCGGATCGTGGAGGACGGCGCGCGGTTCGACGTCGGCCCACGCGGATGGCGAGCGCTGCATCTGCCCGGACATACGCGCGGCCATCTCTGCCTGCGCGAGGAGGGAAGCGGCGCCGTGGTGGCGGGCGATCTGATCGCGGGCGTCGGCACGGTGATCATCGATCCGCCGGAAGGAGACATGAAGGATTACCTGGCATCGCTCGATCGGTTGCTCGGGACGAAGCCCGGTTGCATCTATCCGGCGCACGGCCCCGTCGTCCCCGGCGGCGTTGCGAAGCTCGAGGAGTACCGCGAGCACCGTCTGCAGCGCGAAGAGCTGGTGATCGGCTCGCTGAAGCAGGCAGGACGGGCAGCGACGCCATCGGAGCTCGTTCCCGCCGCCTATCCGGACGTGAAACCCGATCTGTACCCGCTGGCGGAGCGGAGCTTGCTCGCGCACCTGCACAAGCTCGTGCGCGAGGGACGGGCCACCGAACGGGAGGGACGCTACAGCGGCCGCTGAGCTGCGTCAGAGGCCCGGGAGGCTCAGCTGATGCTGCTCGCGGATCGCCATCGCGTCGATCCCGAGCGCGCGCGCAGCCCGCGCCAGGTCCTCCGCGTGGCCGTCGATGGCGAGGACGCGCTTCGCTCCGGATGCGCGGATGCATTGGATCAGCTCATCGACCCCCGCGTGATCCGCGAGGGGGAGCGCTTCGTCTGCGCCGGCGATGCCATCGACGGCGCGGCCCGAGAGCGCGCAGATCCGATGAGGACCGAGATCCAGCCGGGCGAGCCGCAGCGTCGGAGGCACCACCAGGACGTCGCCGTCGCTCTCGAGGCGGACGAATCCTTCGAGCGCCTGCCCCTGAGCGACGTACACCTCGCAGGCGCGGAACGCCGTCGGATGGAGCCGCACCGTGCGCCTGCTACCGAGGAAGCGCACCACCTCCTGCGCCTCGCCGATGGCTGCTGCAACGATGACCGGCGTCTTGCCGTCGCGCAGCGACCGCTCGACGAACGTCTGCAGCCGCTCGAGGAGCGGCTGACGCGGCGGAAAGACGTATCGGGGATGCCCGTACAGTGCGCGGATGACGAGGGTCTCGCAGGTCAGCTGCTCGAAGGGCTCCGCGGTGGCCGACGCGCGCAGCCCCATGCCGCCGATGTCGCCGGCGTACACCAGGTCCAGGCCGTCCGCTTCGCATCGGAGCTGCGCGCTGCCCAGGACGTGGCCGGCGGGATGGAGCGTGAGCCGCAACGACCCGAGGGCAAACGTCTGCCCGAACGCGGCGGCCAGCGCCGCGCTGCGTCGCAGCGCGCGCGGCAGGGCGGCCTCGAGCAGCTTGTGGGTCGGACCGCTGGCCACCATCCGCTCCGGCAGGACGGAGGGTGCGCCGCGCGCGTGGGCGAGGAAGCCGAGCGGTGGCCGCCCTCTCGGCTCGAGGTAGAGCGCATGGCCGCGGACGCGGAGGCCGTTTGCGGCGCGCTCGACTTCGGGCGGATCGGGCCTGTGCCGCACGCGCTGCATGTAGCAGCGGAACGCACATCCGCAAAGGTTGTTTCATCCCGGCGCGCGGGCGCGGGCCCGCAGAGCGGCTCCCGCCTCGCCGACGGCGACGCCGAGCACGATCAGAGCGCCGCCGGCCAGCTCGTGCCCGGTGAGCCGTTCGCCGATGAGCAGCGCCGCCCAGAGCGCGGCGAAGACGGGCTCCAGCGAGGAGATCAGCGCCACGCGGACCGGCGGGAGGATCTTCTGCGCCCAGGTCTGGACGCCGAAGGCGAGGAGCGTTGCGAAGAGCGCGAGATAGACGAGCGCGAGCCAGAGGCGGGGGTCGCCGGAGAAATGCTGTGCCTCCACGAACGGGCCTGCGATCGCGGCGAGCGCGCCGGTCGTCGCAAGCTGGACGAGCACCAGCGGGAGCACCGCGTGCCGGGGGGCAATCCGGCCGAGCGCGACGATCTGGCCTGCGAACACCGCGGCGCAGGCAACGGTCAGGCCGTCGCCGAGCGCGGTGGCCTGGGACGCGTCCGACCAGGGAGCGGAGAGGAACGTCATCCCGATGAACGCGAGCAGCACGCCTGCGAGCACGGGGAGCGCCGGTCGTCGCCGGAATACGACGAACTCGATCAGCGGAGTCATCACGACCAGGGTGCCGGTGAGAAAGCCGCTGCGCGAAGCCGTGGTGCGCTGCAGGCCTTCGGTCTGGAGCAGGAAACCGACGCCGAGCAGCCCGCCGGCGAACATCCCATCGCGAAGCAGGCTTCCGCGAATGCTGCGCAACTTCGCGCGACCCGCCTCGGTCGCCGCCAGGAAGCCGGCCAGCAGCGCCGAAGCGATCCCCATGCGGACCGCCACCAGCGCCAGCGGCGAGGCGGCTGCCTTGCCGAGCAGCGCCCGGAGGATGGCGAAGCTGCTCCCCCACACCGCCATGATCAGCGCGAGCGCGAGGTCAGCCAACGAAGAAGAACCCCAGGCCGAGGACGGCGTAGACGGCGAGCAGGAACGCGCCTTCCAGCCAGTGGGTCTCGCCGTCGAGGGCGATCATCGCCAGCGCGATCACCGAGATGCCCAGCGCCACGACCTCGAACCGGGTGAAGGCGAGGTCCATCGAGGTGCCGAGCAGCGCGCCGATGATCACCAGCAGAGGCGCGACCAGCAGTGCGATCTGCTTCGATGATTCCCAGGCGATCCCCAGCGCCACGTCCATGTTGCCGCGGTGGGCGAAGAGCAGCGCGGTGGAATGCTCCGCCGCGTTTCCGACGATGGCGACGATCACCACGCCGACGAACATTTCCGGCAGCTCCAGCGAGGTCACCGTCCCGCCGAGCGCATCCACCAGGAGCTCGCTGGCGATGGCCGTCGCTGCGGCGGCGACGAGGAGGCGGCCGAGCTCGAATGCGAGCAGCCGGTGCCCCGTACGAACGTTCCGCTTCGCAGCCGCCGCCTCCGCGGGAGTTGCCAGGAGCTCGTCGCGCACCGAAGCGACCTCCTCGCGGTGCGTGCGCAGCGTGAACCAGAGCGAGAGCGCGTACATGGCGATCAGCACCGCGCAGATTTCCTCGGAGAGGAGGGCCGGGTCGTAGCGCGGGTTCTTGCCCAGCGAGAGGAGCGTCGGGACCACCATGGCCACGACCGCGAGGAAGAGGGTCGAGACGCTGGAGGACGCCGCCAGCCGGTTGAAGCGCAGGCGCGGGAACCGGATGCCCCCGGTGACGATGCTGCCGCCTCCCACGAGGAGGAGGTTGGCGAGGATCGAGCCGGTGATGCTCCCCTTCACCAGCTCCACATGGCCGTGTCGCAGGGCGGCGATGCCGAGGATCAGTTCGGCGGCGTTTCCGAACGTCGCGTTCAGGACGCTGCCCGCGGTGGGCCCCATCCGTTCCGCCAAGCCCTCCGTGGCATCGCCCAGCGCCTTCGCCAGCGGAATCAGCGAAGCGCAGGCGACGAAGAACACCAGCGCGTCGTTGGCCGCGAACCTGTGCAGAAGCCAGGCGGCGGGCAAGAGCAGCCACCCGGCGCGCCACAGCCATCGCGAGATCACCGCCGCACCTTACACGGCTTCGAAGCGGATGCGGCCGTCGCGTTCGCTACGGGCAACGCGGCGTTGCGCTTCCAGCACTTCCAGGTTGCCCATCACTTCCGACAGCGTGAGGTAGAGTTGGTGGTCGCGGGCGTGGGGAAAGACCTTCGGCGCCAGCTCGGCGGGAGTGAGGGGGCCGGCGCCGAGCAGCTCGAGGATGCGCTGTTGCCGCTTTTCGTAGAAGGCGAGAAGCCGATCGACGATCCCTGCGTGTCCGGAGAACGGCTCCGCGTGGCCGGGAGCGATCACTTCGGCGGGAAGGGAGCGGACCCTGCGCGCCGAATCCAGATAGGCGAGGAGCGCCTTGTGCGACGGCTCGGGCTGGCCTTCGAGATCGAGCAGCGGGTTGGGGGAGACGCGCTCGAGGAGGTGGTCGTCGGAAAACAGCACGCGGGGCTGCGCCGCCCACAGGCAGACGAGACCCGGCGTGTGTCCGGGAAGATGCAACACTTCTGCGGAGAAGCGGCGGAAGCGCAGGATGGTTCCCGCGGCGAGCGGCTCCACGCGCTCGAGCGGTCGCGCCATGCGCAGGGCGTCCTGCCAGTGGACCTTGACGTGCTCGAGCAGGTGCGGGGACGCGCCCAGGCGCGACAGATACGCTGCGTACAGATCCAGGCGCTGTCCCGTGCGGTCGCGGCCGGTGAGCTTGTCGTGATCGCGGGAATGCGCATAGACCGGCGCGCCCGATGCCTCCTGGGCGGCGCGCGCGTACCCGTAATGGTCGATGTGGCCATGGCTGACGAAGATCCGCCGGACGTCCCCGAGCGAGAGTCCGAGCTTGCGGAATCCGGCGAGCAGCGCATCGCGCCCTTCCCTGGTACCGATGCCCGCGTCGAAGAGGGCGATGCCGCCGCCCTCCTCCTCGATCGCGTACACGTTGGCCGGCCCGCCCGCCTCCGGAAATGGAACCGGAACCGGGATCCGCTGAACCCCGAGACGGGTGAGCGCGGCGGTCATCCCTTGAGCTTCTTGACCTCTTCGGTGAGCTCCGGCAGCGCCTTGAACAGGTCGCCGACCAGTCCGTAGTCGGCCACCTGGAAGATGGGCGCCTCGGGGTCCTTGTTGACGGCGACGATGGTCTTGCTGCCCTTCATCCCGGCGAGGTGCTGGATCGCTCCCGAGATTCCGGCGGCGATGTACAGCTTGGGAGCGACGACCTTGCCCGTCTGTCCGACCTGCAGGTCGTTGGGCTGCCAGCCTGCATCGACGACGGCGCGCGAGGCTCCGACCGCGGCGTTGAGCGCGTCGGCGAGCGCCTCGATCGGTTTGAAGTCCCCCTTGGTCCCGCGGCCGCCGGAGACGACGACCGAAGCCTCGGTCAGCTCCGGGCGCGCGCTCTTCACCTCGTTGAACTCGACGAACTTCGTCTTCGCTGCGGGCGCACTGACGGCAATCTGCTGCACGTTTCCCGCGGCGGCGCCCTTCTTTGCGACCTGGAACTCGGTGGCGCGAACGGTGATCACTTTCACCGGGGTCGTCACTTCCACGGTTGCGATGGCGTTGCCCGCCCACATCGCGCGTTTGAACTGGCTGCCGCTCACCACCGCCAGGATGTCGGAGGCGATGCCGGCGCCCAATTTCGCCGCGATCCGCGGCGCGACGTCCTTGCCGTAGGCGGTGGCCGCGAGCAACACGTCGGTCGCGCCGATCTTCTTCGCCGCTTCCGCCGCGGCTGCCGCGTGCGTCTCCGCCAAGGCATGCTCGAAAGCCGCACCCTCGACGGTGTGCACGGCGGAGACGAATGCCGCGAGCTCCTGCGCCGATTGGCCGGCGCCGGCTCCGATGACCACGGCCTCGATCTGCCCGCCGTTCTTCTGCGCGAGCTGCTGGGCCGCCGAGAGCGCCGAGAGCGTCGCCTTCTTCAGATGGCCGTGGGCCTGCTCCGCTACCAGGAGGATCTTCGCCATGGTCAGATCACCTTCGCGTCTTCGTGGAGCTTCTTCACGAGCGTCGCCACGTCCGGGACCTTGATGCCGGCCGCGCGCGCGGGCGGCGCCTCGACGCGGACGACCTTCACCTTCGCAGACACGTCCACGCCGAGTGCGGCGGGGGCCATCTCCTCGATCGGCTTCTTCTTGGCTTTCATGATGTTCGGCAGGCTGGCGTAGCGGGGGACGTTGAGGCGCAGATCGACCGTGACGATGGCGGGAAGCTGGACCTCGAGGACCTCCAGGCCGCCGTCGACCTCCCGGGCCACCTGCACGGACTTCTTGTCCGCGCCCAGGAGCAGGCCGGGCTTCTTCGCCTTCTCTTCGGTCGACTCGAGCGACTCCTTCTTCGAGGCGAACGTGGCCTGGCCCCATCCGGCGTACTCCGCCAGCAGCTGGCCGGTGACGTTGTCGTCCACGTCGACGGCCTGCTTGCCCATCAGCACCAGCTCGGGCTTCTCCTTCTCGATCACCTTTTGCAGCAGACGCGCGACCGCGTCGCTGTCGAGAAAGCCGTCGTGCTTCACCAGGATGCCGCGGTCGGCGCCCATCGCCAGCGCGGAGCGGATCTCCGCTTGCGCGGCGGCGCCGCCGATGCTCACCGCCACCACCTCCGACGGCGCATTCGCGTCGCGCAGCCGCAGCGACTCCTCGACGGCGATCTCGTCGAACGGATTCGCCCGGTAGTTCACCCCTTCCGTGACGATCCAGGAGTTGTCCGGCTTCACCTTGATCTTGGACTCGTAGTCCTCGACGCGCTTGACCGTGACCAGGATCTTCAAGACGTTCCTCCATCTGCGGGCAAGAGCCCGCGAACCATCCATTCCGCGACCTCGGCCGCGGTCTTCTTCAGCGCCGCACGGCGCCCGCCGACGAGCCATCCCAGCGCCAGCTCGTCGAGCGCGCCGAACACCGCGCGCTTCACCGTCGACGGCGAGATGTTCCGGTCGAGCTCGCCGCTTTCCTGTCCGGACCGCACCACGTCCGCGATCAGATCGACATACGCCGCGAGCTTCTGACGGTCCGCCGCTTTCAGGAACTGCGCGCTCTGGCGCAGCTCGACGATCAGCACCGAGGCAAGGTCGGGGTTCCGCTCGACCAGCGCGAGGTGAAGCTGGATGAACCGTCTGAGCTTGTCCGGGGCGGTGCGCTCCTGCGCGACGGCCGCCTTCACCTCGGCGAGCAGCTCGGTCATCTTCTCGTCGAAGAGCCGGAGGAGCAGGTCGTCTTTTCCCTTGAAATACAGGTAGATGGTGCCGTCGGCCACACCCGCGGCCCGGGCGATCTCCGCCACCGTCGCGCTGTGGAAGCCGCGCTCCGCGAATACCTTGATCGCGGCGTCGAGAATGCGCGCGCGCTTGTCGTTCGCTCTCGTGTCGCGCGCTTGCACGTGGCCGATCTCCGGGTCGGAAGGGTCTGGTGGCAGGGAGCCCTGGTGAATGAGGGCTCATTCAGATAGGGCCTCCGCCGTGCCGCGTCAAGGCCTCTTTCGTCTGTCCGCGGCAGGGTGACGCGCCGCCGCAAGCGTGGTACTGAGCGCGCCCACAGAAATGGCCACTCGCAGACGACTGAGCAGCGTGCCGAAGACGCCCCCGAAGCAGGACATCGTGGACTACGCGCGCGAGGTCATCCGCGCCGAGGCCGAAGCGCTGGCCCAGCTTCCCGCGCGGCTCAACGGGGCGTTCGCGCGGGCCGTGGAGATGGTGCTCGCCTGCCCTGGTCGCGTGGTGGTGACGGGCATGGGGAAGCCCGGCTTCATCGCGCAGAAAATCTCCGCGACGTTCGCGTCGACGGGAACGCCTTCGCTCTATCTCCATCCCGCCGAGGCCCTGCACGGCGACCTCGGCCGGCTGGTGCCCGGCGATCTGGTGCTCGCGCTGTCCAACAGCGGCGAGACCGATGAACTGCTCCGGCTGCTACCGGCGATCCGCCGGCTGGGGGCGCCGATCGTGGCGATGACGTCGGGAACCCGCAATTCGCTGGCCGATCGCGCGGACGTCGTGCTGGAGATCGGGCCGGTGCCGGAGGCGTGCCCGCTGGGGCTCGCCCCGACGGCTTCCACGGTCGCGCTGCTGGCGATCGGCGACGCCCTCGCGATGGCGGTCCAGCATCGCCGCGGCTTCTCGCCCGAGCAGTTCGCCTCGCTGCATCCGGGCGGCGCGCTGGGTCGCCAGCTCCTCCGCGTCCGGGACGTGATGCGGACCGGGTCGCGCAACCCGACAGTGCGCTGGGACGTTTCGCTCCGCGAGACCGCCGCGGTGATGACGCGCACCGAAGGCCGGCCGGGCGCCGCCAGCGTCGTGGACGCGCAGGGAAAGCTGATCGGCATCTTCACCGACGGGGATCTGCGCCGCCTCGTCCAGCGCGGTGAAGTCGATTTCGCCCGGCCCGTCTCGGCAGTGATGGGCAAGAGCCCCCGCACGGTGGGCCCCGACGATCTGGCCACTTCCGCCGCCGAGATGCTCCGCCACAGCCAGGTCGATCAGCTTCCGGTGGTCGACGACGTCGGACGGCCCGTCGGCCTCCTCGACGTGCAGGACCTCCTGGCAGCGCGCCTCCTCGGATAATCCCTCGATCCGCGACACAAGAGTCTCTCGACAGCCTCGCACGTTACGCACGTAACGAGCCGCGACCTCGCGACGACCTTCACCGTGAGGGAGGTCGCAGTGGCTATCGCTGGCGTGATCACGACCCGGGAAGTCATGCGGCATGCCGGCGTGATCGCGCGGGAGTTCGGGCCGCGGGTGCTGTGGCGTTGCGCGGTTGCGATCGCGCTGCGACGGCGGACGACCTTCCTGGCGCTGGTGTGCGCTCCCTGAATCGCAATTGTGGTACTGAGCGCGGGCGATGAAGGGTCTGCACATCGACGATGGCGGCAACGGCGGCGTACCGGTCGTGCTCCATCACGGTCTCGGCGCGAACCTCGAGGTCTGGCGATCGCAGATCGATCACTTGCGGCGGTCGCGGCGCGTGCTGGCGTTCGACATGCGCGGGCACGGGCGGTCGCCCAAAGCGTCCGAGTACACCGTAGCGGCAGTCGTAGGCGACCTGGATGAGATCACCGCTGCGATGCCGAGGTTCTGGCTCATAGGGCACAGCTTCGCCGGCGTCGTACTTACCGAGTTTTCCGGTCGTCGCCCCGACCGCGTCCACGGGCTCGTCTATGTCGACGCGCTGGGCGACTCGAGCAATGCGCCGGAGGAGATCCGCCAGTACTTCCGCAACCACGATGCCGGCATGACCCCGGAGCGGCTGCAGGAAGCCTACCTCGAGATGCTCGGGCCGATGGCCCGCCCGGAGACGAAACGGCAGGTGCTGCAAGCGGTGGCGCGAATGGATCTGCCCGCCTTCGCCGCCCTGCGTGCGTCGATGCTGGAGGTCGCGTCGCCGCGGCAATTCGCCGGTCCCAGGTTCGCCATCGACGCGGAGGGAACCGCGAACCCGCGCATGGCGTGCCACCTGCCCGGGGTCAAGCAGCGTACCGTCCCCGGAGTCTCGCATTGGCTGATGCTCGACGAGCCCGACACGCTGAACCGGGCGCTCGACGAGGTGCTGAAGTGAACCGTGGCAGCTTCTACAAGACGATCTTCACCAATCCGCTCGGCATCCGCGCCCTGCTCTGGAGCAAGCTGCCGCTGGCCGCTTTCGCCGGCTTGCGCGTCGCCCGCCTCGACGACAGCGGCGCCGAAGTCACGCTGCCGGCCGGCTGGAAGACGCAGAATCCGTTCGGATCCACCTACTTCGCCGCGCAGGCCATGGCTGCGGAGATGTCCACCGGAGCTCCAGCCCTCTGGTTCATCGAGCAGAGCGGCGCCCCGGTGTCCTCGCTCGTGACCGCCATCTCGGCGAAGTTCACGAAGAAAGCGACCTCCAGGGCGAGCTTCGTGTTCTCCGACGGCGCCGCCATGCGTGCGGCGATCGATCAGGCAGTGAAGACGGGGGAGCCCGTGGTCTTCACCGCCCGATCGATCGGCACGCAGGGGGACGGGACGAAGGTGGCGGAGTTCGCCGTCGAGTGGAGCTTCAGGAAGCGGGCCTGAGCCGCGTCAGCGGTCCGGGCTCGAGCCGGCTTCCTGCGAGCGCCTCCGCGAGAGGCGCTCCACGCCCTCCCGCATCATGTCCTTGGCCCGATCCATCACCGCGGCGACCGTGCCGGCAACGACGTTGCCGGGAGGCTCATCCGGAGCGCGTGGGTGCGGCCGGGTCGGAGCGAGCTTCTTGGCCTTCTCGATCCGCTCGCCGAGCTCGTCCAGCATCTCCTCTCCGAGCAGACGGCGCGCCTTGGGGAACAGCTCGTCCTGCTCCTCCTCGATGTGGTGCCGGACGCTCTCCATCAGCACCTTGAACTTCGCGTCGTACCGCTCGTCCTCGGAGCTCATCTTCTCCAGCTCGGAGAGCGTCCACTTCACCACGTGGTGCTCCTCGAGTGATTCCAGCACCGTCTCGCCCGCCTCCTTGAGGCTACGTACGGTGGCCTTGAGCGCCGCGGTACGTACGGCCGGGTAGAAGAGCATCTCTTCCACCGCGGAGTGGATGGCGAGCTCGCGGATGACCTTGTTGACGATCTTCTCCTTCGACTTGTGGGCGCGCTCCGTCAGCTTCTCGAATTCCTTGAAGAGCTGCTCCACTTCCTTGTGATCGCGTTGCAAGAGGGCGATGGCGTCCATTCAGGAAACCTCCTTCACGCACAGTGTGCATCCGCCGTTCGACACGCTCGCCCGCCCGGCTGGAACGCGGTGGCGCCGCTCACCTCAGCTTCGCCAGCTCGTCGTCGACGCGGTGCGATTGCGCGAACTTCGGGTCGGCGCTCTTCAGCGCGTTGAAGCGCTGCAGCGCGCCGGCCTTGTCGCCCTGCTGCGCCAGCAGCTTTCCCATCTCGTAGAGCGCCCGCGGCTGCTTCGGGTCGAGCTGGAGCGCACGCGAAAGCGTCCGCTCCGCCATCTGCACGCGGCCGAGGCCGCGCATCGCGCCGCCCATGGCGGCCGCCGTTCGCGCGTCGTCCGGCCGCATCGGCATCACCCGCACCACGGCGTCCCGCGCTTCCTGGTACCGGCCCCGATCGAGCTCCTTCTCGCTCTGCTCGAGCAATGCGTCGAGGCCCTTCTCCAGCTGCGGGGTGCGCTCGGTATTCGCGACCGCCTCCTGGAGGTTGCGGATCTCTTCGGCCGACGGCTCGCCGGGCGCGGGGCCTGTGCCGGCGTGGCTCATCGGCGCCCCTGGCTGCCCGCCGCCGATCGGCGGGTGACCGGGAGGCAGATCGTTCTGCGCCACCGGCGGGTGCCCCGGCGGCATCTGCGCCCTGGGTTTGAACACCTCGTCGGCCCTTGGCAGCGTGTCGCGAACGATCGGAGCCCGCGGGGACTCGGGGGCGACCTCGAGCAACCGCTGCCAGTACTTCTTTCCCTCGGCGAGCTGCTTCTCGTCGCCGGTCGACTGCTCGAGGAGGATCGCGCCCACGAAGAAGAGCGATTCCGGATAGTCCGGCGAGCGCTCGAGCACCTTGCGATGCTCGGCCAGCGCCGAGTCCGGATTCCCGATCAGGTAGAAGGCGTTCCCCCGACGCGAGACGGTCTGGAGCTCCATCTCCAGCGCCGCGTCAAGGCAGCGCAGCTCGTGCGGCTCGTCGAGGTTGCCCGCGGCTTCCGCGATCTTCGACAAGCCGTAGTCGGGTCCGCTCCGGCGGCACTCAGCCGGCAGGTCCGCCGCCGGCTTCACCCGCTTCTTCTTCAGCGCCAGCGCGCGCGCTTCGGCCGGCGCCGCCAGCGCTTCTGCTTCCCGGTAGGCGTCGATCGCCTCCAGGTAGCGGCCATTCTCGTAATAGAGGTTGCCGAGCGCGGAGAGGACCTCGAAGCTCTTCGGCTTGTCCTTGAGCTGGTCCTTGAGGCGGTCTACCTCCGCAAGCAAGGCCTTGGAATCCGCGGGGTCCGCGCCGGCGTCGGCGGGCGCTCGTGCCGCCGTCTGCTGCGAGGGCCTGCAGGCGAAGACCGCGAGAAGGAGCGCGATGCCGCTTTTCACCGCGCCGGATCTAACACGGACTGCGCGGGAGAGGATGTCTCTTCCCCCTCCGGCTCGGGCAGCGGCTCGCGGATCGGCCGATACGCCAGGACGCCGCGGAGCTGATCGGGGGGAAGCCGGTCGCGCAGCTCGCGCACCGTCAGGCGCGAAACGGGATGCACGGAGTCCGAGGCGATCTCCGCCAGCGGAACGAGCGCAAACGCGCGCCCCTCGAGGAGCGGGTGCGGGATGCGCAGGCCGGTCTCCTCGACGAGTCGGTCGCCATAGAGCAGCAGATCCAGGTCGATCTCGCGGGACCCCCACCTCTCCCGCCGGATGCGGCCCATCTGCTCCTCGACCGCCTGCAGCCGCTGCAGCGTGGCGCGGGGGGAGAGCAGCGTCCCGATCCGGACCACCGCATTGAGATACCGCGGCTGGGGCGGACCGACGGGCTCGCTCTCGTATGCCAGCGACACCTTGCGCAGCGCGAAACCCGGCTCGCGCGAGAGGAGGGCGACGGCCGACGACAGGTTCGCCAGCCGGTCGCCCAGATTGGATCCCAGGCCGACGAACGCCTCGATCACGGCACCGCCTCGCGGAGGAATCGCTCGAGCATCGCGTACGCGCGCTGCAACGCCGGCTCCGGGCAACTCTCGCCGCGCTGATGCGCCTGCGCCTGTTCCCCCGGTCCGAAGTTCGCAGCGGGGATGCCCAGTGCGGCGAGCTGGGCGACGTCGGTCCAGGCCTGCTTTGCCTCGACCGGCGCGGCGGTCAGCGCGCGCAATTCTTGAAGCAGCGCATTGTCCAGGATGGTGGGCCCGCTCGGCGCTCTGTCCGTCACCTCGGCAGTCGCGCCGAAGCGCTCCGCGAACGCCTGCACTTCGGACTCCGCGTCCTCGACGCTGCGGCCCGGAGCGAAGCGAAAGTTCAGGTTGAGGTCGCAGCGGGCGGGAACCACGTTGCGTCCGGTGAAGCCTTCGATCCTCGTGACCGTCATCACCTCGCGAAAGACCAGCTCGCCGATGCGGACGTCCCTCGGGGGGTGCGCGGCGAGATGCGAGAGCAGCGCGCCTGCCTTGTGGATGGCGTTGTCGCCTTGCCACGGACGTGCCGAATGGGCGCTCCTGCCCGGGAACGTGACCGTCGCGTGCATCGATCCGCAGCAGCCGAGCTGCAGGGCAAGATCGGTGGGCTCCAGGCACAAGGCGAGCGACGCGCGCCGCAGGTCCGGCCGCTTTTCCAGAGCGGCGCGCAGCCCGTTCTGCGCGATGGGCCCCTCTTCGCGATCGTAGAAGAGCAGCAGGAGCTCGAGAGGCAGCGCCGCGCGATCGAGCCGCTGCCAGAGCTCGATCATCACCGCCAGCGCGCCTTTCATGTCGCTGGCCCCGCGGCCGTACACGCGGCCGTTCTTGCGGCGAGCGGGGAAGTCGCCTTCCTGTAGCGGGACGGTGTCGAGATGGCCGGCGAGAAGGATCGCCGGCCGCGCACCCGTCACCGCCCCGCAAACGACGGCGTTGCCGATCCGCTCGCCACCGGTCTCGGCGGCGACGTAGGCGGCGATCTCCGCCTCCTCTCCGACCGGGCTGCGGATCCGGCAAAGCTGCAGCGTGCGCTCCGCGAGATCCATCAGACGGAGACCCCGAAATCCCGCAGGGCCGAGTTCAGCGACGTCTTGCGGTCGGTGCTCTCCTTGCGGGCGCCGATGATCAGCGCGCACGGGGTCAGGTACTCGCCGGCCGCAAAAGTGCGCGGACGCATCCCGGGAATCACCACGCTGCGCGACGGGATGGCTCCCTTGATCAGCTTCTCCTTCGTCCCGGTCACGTCGTAGATCGGCGTGCTGGAGGTCAGGACCACGCCGGCGCCGAGCACGGCTTCCTCGCCCACCAGGATGCCTTCCACTACGATGCAACGGCTGCCGATGAACGCGCCATCTTCGATGATCACCGGCCGCGCTCCGGGCGGCTCGAGCACGCCGCCGAGGCCCACGCCACCGGAGAGGTGAACGCTACGCCCCACCTGGGCGCAGGACCCGACGGTCGCCCAGGTGTCGACCATGCTCCCCGCGCCGACGCGCGCGCCGATGTTCACGTAGCCGGGCATGACGATGGCGCCCTTCTCCACATGCGCTCCGTAGCGCACCACTCCGGGCGGCACGACGCGGAAGTCGCCGCTCGGGCGCTTGGGCGGGATCTTGTCGAAGAATTGCAGGTCGCCCGCGCTGTAAGTTTCGCTCTGCGCCAACATGAAGAAGAGGTTGATCGCCTGCTGGATCCACCCGTGGATCGTCCAGCCGCCGGACTCCTTTTCGGCGACGCGCAACGTGCCCTGGTCGAGGCGGTACACGACCTCGCGGACGGCGCTCGCATGCCTTTCCAGGGCCGCGCGATCCCGCTGAGCTTCCTCCACGGCCGCGCGCAGGGCGTCGGCCGACGCCTGCGGCAGCCTCAGCTCTTCCGCAGCGGGATCCTGCATCGCGCGGCAAGCTAGCACAGCTCTACCCAGCCGGAACCCCAGCGGTCGTTTGCCGCGCCGTCGTGGTCTCGCGCCCAGGCATGCCCGGCGCGCGGTGGGGCAAGTGCACCACGAACGTCGTTCCTTTCGCGTCGGAGCTGACGTCGATGCTGCCGCCGTGCGCCCGCGCGATCTCGCGCACGATGAACAACCCCAGGCCGAGCCCGCGCGGGTGCGCGCTCTCCGCACCCTTGCCTCGCTCGTATGGCTCGAACAGGCGCTGCCTCAGCTCCGGCGGAAGCGGCGCGCCCTGGTTGTGCACGCGGATCTCCAGCGCATCCGCGGCGTCCCGGTTCAAGGAGACGGTCACCGGCGCGTCGGCAGCCCCGTACTGGAGAGCGTTCGCCACCAGGTTGGACACCACTTGCGAGATCCGATCGCCGTCCCAGGAATCGGGCATGGCCGGCGCGTTCACCTCCAGCCGGATTTCCCGCGCCGGATGCGTGGCCCTCAGCTCGTCGACCGTCCGCTCGACGACGGCGCGCGCATCCATCGGTCCCGGCCGCATGGGAATGCCCTTCCCCAGGCGCGCATAGGTGAAGTCGATCAGCAGCGCCGCCAGCGCGTCGATTCGCGAGGCGCTGCGGAGGATGCGCTCCACCGCGTTGGCCTGGCCCGGCTTCAGCTCCTCGCGCTTCTGCAGGAGCATCTGCGCCGAGACCAGCACCGCGGTGAGAGGATTGCGCAGGTCGTGCCCCGCGATGGCGATCAGCCGCTCCTGGTATTCGAGCACGCGCGCGCGATCGCTGGCCTCCTCCTCGCGGCGCCGCAGGTCACCGCGGACGGCAAGGGCCGCCGTTCCCGCAAGGATCAGGAGCAGAGCGGCGCCGCCCAGCGTCACCCCGAGGGACCAGCGGTCCGCGCGCGTCAGGCGTTGCAACCGCGGGGCGAGAAGCGCGGTTTCCTCGTCCCCCATCTGCTGGACCACGGAACGCACGGATTCCATCCGCTGGATCGCCTCGCGGCTTTCGAGCGGGTCGAGCGCGGCGCGATCCCCTTGCCGGCGCAAGTCTACGGCACGGGTCAACGCCTCTGCCCGCCGCTGCAGCAAGGTTCGCAGCGAGAGGAGGCGCTGCTGCTGGCGCGGGTTGTCCTGGGTGAGCAATGCAAGAACATCGACCTCCTGGGAGAGCGCCGATTGGGCGGCGCGAAACGTCTCGGCGTCCTCCTCGCGGCCGGTGAGCAGGTACCCGCGCTGGCGGGTCTCGGCCTCCATAGCAAGCGCCAGCACACGGGCGATCGCCAGTTGCACGTCGTGGGTGTGCACCACCCAGCGCGACCCATCGCGGCGCGCGGAGAGCGAGCGCAGGGACGCCGTGGTCACCGCGGCGATGGTGAGAACTGCCGCGGCGAACGCGGCGACGATACGCATCAGGGAAGGTTTGCTCGACATCGTCGTGTGCCGCAAGCGGTCCGGCGTGTGGCCGACCGCTTCCGTGCATCAAGCCGGCCAGGCCTCGATCGCCGCCCGGCAGTCGGCCACCGTCGGTACCATCGCGAGGCGGATGAACCCTTTCCCCTCGCGCCCGAACTGCGTTCCGTCGACGACGAGGATGTTCCGCGCCGCCAGGCGCGCCGCGTACCCTTCGCTGGTCTCGCCGGCCGGCACGCGAACCCACAGGTAGAACGCGCCCTCGCCGCCGACCTCGAGTCCGAGCTTGCGCAGGTGGGCGAGAAGCACCGCGCGCTTCTCCGCGAAGATCCGGCGCCGCTCCTCGACGTGGGCATCGTCGCTCCAGGCCACGATCGCCGCCTGCTGCACGAACGCTTGTGAGGCGACCCCGAAGTTCGCGCGCGCGTCGCGCAACCAGCGGATCACCTCCCGATCGCCGGCGATGAATCCGCTGCGATACCCCGTCATGCCGCTCCGCTTCGAGAGACTGTGGATGACGATCAGGTTCTGCCGCGACACTTGAAGACCCGAATGCGGCGGCTCACGCACGTAGAGGTCGATGTAGGGCTCGTCGCAGACGACGAGGAACCCGTGCTCCTTCGCAAGCCGCGCCAGCTTCTCGTGGTAGGCCCGCGGGGCTCCCGCTCCCGTTGGATTGTGCGGATAGCAGTCGAACCACAGGCTCGTCCGCCGCCAATCGTCCGCGGAAATGGCGTCGAGATCGGGAAGGAAGCTTCTCTCGGCGCGCAGCGGATATGTGCGCGGCGTCGCGCCGGCGAAGAGGATGGCGCGCTCGTAGACGGGATAGGCCGGATCCGGATACCAGCAGAGCGGCCGGTCCGGGCTCGCCGCGCACAGCGGAAGATGGAACAGCGCCTCCTTCGCGCCCGCGCAAGGGAGGATCTCGCTGTCCGGATCGAGCGAGAGCGCGAAGCGACGCTTCAGGTACGCGGAGACGGCCTTGCGCAGGGGCGGGATCCCGGCGATCGACGGGTATTGCGAAACATCGGGCAGGGCGTCGCGCAACGCCTTGCGGATGAACTCCGGCGTCGGCTCGCGGGGATCTCCGATGCCGAAATCGTACACGGGCTTCCCCGAGCGCAGTGCCTCCTCCCGCTGCGCGTTGGCCTTTTCCTGCAAATATCCGGCGAGCCGGCCGAGGAGAGGATTCACTCGCCGCGCACCGGGTTGCGAAGCACGCCGACGCCTTCCACCTCGATCTCGATGACGTCGCCGGCGCGGATGGGGCCCACTCCGGCCGGCGTTCCGGTGGTCACGACGTCGCCAGGCTCCAGGGTCATGCCGGCGGAGATGAACGCGAGGAGGTTTGGCACCGGGAACACCTGGTCCTTGGTCCGGCCGTTCTGCTTCACTACGCCGTTGACCCGGCACTGCACGCGCAGATCGGACCAGTCCAACCCCACCGTCACCCACGGGCCGACGGGACAGAACGTGTCGAAGCCCTTGGCGCGCGTCCATTGTCCCTCGGCGCGCTGGATGTCGCGCGCGGTCACGTCGTTCAGGCAGGTGACGCCGGCGACCGCCTTGGCGCACTCGGACTCGGAGGCGCGCCTCAGCCGCTTGCCGATGACGACCGCCAGCTCCGACTCGTGGTGCACCTCGCGGGAAACCGACTGAGGCGGGAGCACGATCGCCTGGCCATGGCCGATCAGCCCGCTGGTCGGCTTCATGAGAAGGAGCGGCTCCTTCGGGACGTCGCTGGCGAGCTCCTTCGCATGGTCGACGTAGTTCTTGCCGATGCCGACGATCTTCCGCGCGAGGCCCCAGGGCAGAAGCTGCACCTCGGCGAGCTTGCGCTTCCCGCCGACCCGCCGGCCGCCGCGCAGCATGGCGTCGAGCCCGGAGATCTCCTCGATCTCGTCGCCGTTGACCACGCCTTCGAGGATTTCGCCGCTCTGCCCCAGGTATCGTGCGATTTGGGTCATGTCTTCCATCCGAGCACGTCCTGCATGTCGTAGAACCCGGGCTTCTTGCCCGAAAGCCAGCGCGCAGCCCGTACCGCGCCGCGGGCGAAGTTGTCGCGGCTCGTCGCCTCGTGCGTCAACTCCAGGCGCTCGCCGTCCGCGAGAAAATGCACCGTATGCTCGCCGACGACGTCGCCGCCGCGCAGCGCCTGCACCCCGATGGTCCCCTTCTTCCGCGCTCCGACGTCGCCGTGCCGCTGGTAGACGAAGGCATCCGCTGGATCGACTCCCAGCGCCTCCGCGGCCACTTCCGCCAGACGCAGTGCGGTCCCGCTCGGCGCGTCGCGCTTCATCCGGTGGTGCATCTCCACGATCTCGATCTCGTACGTCGCGCCGAGGGCCTTCGCCGCCTCGGCCACCAGCCGGAAGAGGACGTTGACGCCGACGCTCATGTTCGGAGCGAGCAACAGCGGGATCCGCCGCGCGAGGCTGCGCAGCTCGGTCTTCTGCTCGGCGCTCAGTCCGGTGGTTCCGATCACCAGCGCCACGCCGCGTGCCGCGCAGACCGGCGCGTGCTGCATCGTCGCCGACGGGGCCGTGAAGTCGATCACCACGTCCGCACCGTTCTCCAGCGCGGGCTCGATTCCACAAGCGATCCGGATTCCGCCGGCGTCGCGGCCGACGTACTCCGTACCGGAGCGCTCGAAGGCGCCCGTGACCGCGAAATCCTTCTCCTCCCGCAGCATGGCGAGGACGCGCGACCCCATCCTGCCGGCAGCGCCGGCGACCACCGCCCGGATCACAACAAGCCGCCGTACTCGCGCATCGCCGATTCCACTTTCGCCGCTCCGGCTTCGGAGATGGGCACGAGCGGAAGGCGCAGATCGGGTCCGATCTTCCCCATCCTGTAGAGCGCGTGCTTCACCGGCAGCGGATTGGTTTCGCAGAACATCGCCTTGACCAGCGGCGAGAATCGCGTCTGCGCGCGTTGCGCCTTCGGCAGATCGCCGGCGAAGAAGGCCGCGCAGAGGCCGGCCAGATCGGCCGGCGCGACGTTCGCGACGACGCTGATCACGCCGTGGCCGCCCGAGGCCAGGGTGGGCAGCGTGAACATGTCGTCTCCGGCCAGTAGGGCGAAGTCGGGCGCAACGCCCGCAGCCTGGATCTCCGCGATGCGCACGACGTTGCCGCTCGCTTCCTTGATGCCGACGATCCCCGGCACCTTCGCGCAGCGCGCCACGGTATCCGGAAGCATGTCGAGTGAAGTGCGCGAGGGAACGTTGTAGAGGATCACTGGCAGACCGCCCTGCCGGGCGACCGCCTCGAAGTGCCGGAACAGGCCCTCGGGCGTGGGCTTGTTGTAGTACGGAGTGACGACGAGCGCGGCGTCGGCGCCCGCCTCGCGCGCCCGCTGTACGTTCTCGATGGTCTTGCGCGTGTCGTTCGTGCCGCAACCGGCGATCACCGGGACGCGGCCGCGCCCTTCCTCGACGCAGGCGCGGACGATGCGGAAATGCTCGTCGGCGGAGACGGTGGCGCCTTCGCCGGTGGTGCCGCAGGGAACGAGCCCTGAGGTGCCGCTCTCGATCTGCCAGCGTGCCAGCGCGCGCAGCGCTGCCTCGTCGACGGCCCCGTCGCGGAACGGGGTGACCAGCGCGACCATGGAACCGCGCAGCCTGTTCATGAATCGCTCCCTTACGGCGACTCGCCGCGGATCAGGTCTTTATAACTCTCGCGGGCGCGAATCACCCGCCAAGAGCGGCCGTCCACCAGCACTTCCGGCGGGCGGGGGCGGGCGTTGTACTGCGAGGCCATGGCCATCCCGTAGGCGCCGGCCGTGCGAAGCACCACCAGATCGCCGGTCTGCAGAGGAGGGAGGCGCCGTCGCGGCGCCAGGACGTCCGCGCTTTCGCAGACCGGACCCACCACGTCGACCACCTCCGCTCCGCGTCGCGGCCGCGCCACCGGCTCCAGCGCGTGATGCGCCTGGTAGAGCGCCGGCCGGAGGAGGTCGTTCATCCCGGCGTCGACCACCACGAATCGACGCGAGCCGTGCCCTTGCTTGCGCAGGAGCACGCGTGTCAGGAGGACGCCGGCGTTCGCCACCAGGACCCGCCCGGGCTCGACCAGCACCTTGACGTCTACGCCCCGCAGCGCGCGCACGAGCGCCTCGCCGTACTCCCTCGGCGAGGGCGGCTCCGGACCATCGCCATAGGGAACCCCGAGACCGCCGCCCATGTCGAGCCGGCGGATGTCGTGGCCGTCGGAGCGAAGCTCGATGACCAGGGCCCGCATCTTTGCCGCGGCTTCGGAGAACGGCTTCACCGAGCCGATCTGCGAGCCGATGTGGCAGGCGACGCCGACGGCGCGGATCCCTGGAAGCGAAGCCGCCAGCCGGTACGTCCTGCGCACGCGCGCAGCGGGCACGCCGAACTTGCTGCTGGCGAGCGCCGTCGCGATGTGCGGGTGCGTGCGCGCGTCGACCTCGGGATTGACGCGCAGCGCGACCGGCGCTACCCGATTCCTGCGGGCCGCGACGCGGGAGAGCTGCTCCAGCTCCTCTTCGCTCTCGCAGTTGAACTGGAAGATGCCCGCTTCCAGCGCCGCCTCCATCTCGTCCTCCCGCTTGCCGACGCCGGAAAAGACGATCTTTGCCGGGTCGCCTCGCGCCTGCAGGGCGCGGAAGAGCTCTCCGCCCGAAACGATGTCGAAGCCGAACCCGTCGCGCGCAAGCAGCACGAGCAACGCCAGGTTCGGCGCCGATTTCACCGCGAAGCAAGCAAGGACGTCGAGACCGCGAAGCGCCGCGCGGAAGACGCGCGCGTGCCTCAGCAGGGTCGCCGTCGAATAGACGTAGGCCGGCGTCCCCACCTCCTCCGCCAGCTCCGAGAGCGGCACCTCTTCGCAGCAGAGTTGCCCTTTGCGGCGCTGGAAGTGGTTCACCGGCTGCCCCCGTCCGCGCTGCCGGCGTCCGGCGCTGCTGCCTCCGCGGAAGGCGGCCGCGCCGGTCCTTTGACGCCGCAGACGACGAGGGTGGACGTGGCAAGGACGATGAGCGCGCGGACTATGGTGCGCATCTCATCGCGTGATCAGAAGGGAATGGCGAGCAGCAGCCGGACCGCGTGCGCGGCGGAACCGCTCTGGTTCGCCGCCACGTTCCGGAGGCCGTCGAAGGGCAGGAGGATGCCGTACGCCAGGCCGGCGTGGAAACGGTCCGACGTGTCGTACGTGATCCCGACATTCAGCTCGAGGCCCAGCGGTTTGGCCAGACCCGGTGTGTTCTCCGCGTACCAGGCCTGCGCGTACATCGTGGAGAGGATCAGCTCGAACCCGGTGTCGTCCCCGCCACCCGTCTTGCGGCCGGTGGGCCTGTAACGCATGGAAGGCTTGACGTACCAGGCGCTGGTCACCGACGTGATCAGGTTGCGGAACAGGATCATGTCGACGTTGAAGGAGCGATTGAAGACGAAGTTGTTGATCCGCGCGTGGCCGCCGGTCGGGCTGGAGAAATCGAGGTGGCTGCCGTCGATGTCGCCTGCTCCTGCCGCGCGCGTGGGCTGCTGGCCGGGAGCCGCCGGCTGCGCGGCCCCGGACCCCTGCCGCCAGGGCCGCGCTCCGAACCCGTAGGCCCCCTTGTCGCCGGAAGCTCCGCCCCACTCGAGCCCGAACAGGAGCGCATCCGCCGAGAGCAATGCGACATCGGTCTGGAGCGCTCCGCCCACCTGGAAGATGTTGAGGCCGCGCTTGAGCTCCTGCGCGACCTCCTGCGTGACGGTGCCGGTGTCGAACTCCGACTGCTGGTGCGTGCCGACGGTCCCCAGGTTGAAGGCCACCTCGGCGTCGAGCCGCCACTTCTTGCGCTTGAGCGAGAAGAACGCGTCGGGCTGGTAGATCTTCGCCCGCCGCTCGACGACGCGCGAGCGCAGCGTTCCGGTAGAGTCGGTGGCGCTCACCGGCGTGTCCCAGACCTGCGTGCGGTAGTCGAGGACGAGCCCGTAGTTGATCACCCACTGATTCGCGGCGAGCTTCCGTTTGATCTCCTCCTGGGTATCGACGCGCGTCACCTCGAGCGCCAGCCGGTACCCGTCGTCGAGCGTGTCCAAATCCACGCTGCGCCCCAGCTCGCCCTTGTCGCCGGTGGTCATCGCGCCCTTGTCGAGGATGTCGAACATCACCGACAGGTGGTGGCCCTTGAACTCGCGCGGCGCGAACGCGATCCGGTCGTAGGTGTCCCCGTAGTCGCAGTCGAGGCAATTGCCGTCGTTGTGCAGGATCCCGAGGCCCCAGTGGTAGCCCATGCGGCCGAAGAGCAACTCGCCGAGCTGTGTGTTCACCCGACCCCAGACGCGCTTGACGTTGACGGTGCCCGCTCCGCGCCGGTTCGCCAGCAGCGAGAGCGGCGTGAAGGGATCGAGATACGCGTCCGTCGCCGGGCTGCTTCCGAGGAGGATGTTGTCGAGGATGTCCGCCTGGAAATAGATGGAGAGATCCTCGCTGACGGCGAGCGTGGGCTCGAAACGGAAGCGGAAGTTCGCGTCCGACTGGCTGTTGTTGCCGGTGCCGATGAACGGACCGGGGAAGAGAAAGTTGCCCGCCGGATCGGCGCCACGGCCGAGGCGCATGTTGTTGAAGAACTCGCCGCGCATCCGCAGATAGCCGTGCGGCTGGAACAGGTTCACCCGCTGCTTGAGCGATTCGACCGCTTCGCTGTCCTGCACCCGCGCCTGCGAGTCCTGCTCGACCCAGGCCGTTTCCTGCTTCACCTCGTCTTTGGTCTTCTGCAGCTCGCGGCGGACCTCCTCCATCACCTGCCGGCGGAACTCCTCCTGATCGAACGTGCGCGGAGTCTGCACCGTGCTGGCTCCGGCCGCAGCGGGCGCGGTGGCTGGCGCCGTCGAGGTGGCCGCGCTCGAAGACGGAGCAGCCGCGGTCCCCTGCTCTCCCGTCTTCGTCGAGGTGGCTGGCGCCTGCGACTGGCCGGCGGACGGGTTCTTGGGAGGCCGCTTGGGCTTCGCCTTGCGCGCCGGAGGGGTCTCCGCAGGAGCGGTCTGGGCGAAGGCGCCGCCCGCGGCGATGCTGAGAGCGGCGGCGAGGCAGAGCGAGCGAAGCATCCGTTCCACTCCCGGAAAGGGCAAGGGACGCGCGCGAGTAGCACGCGTTCCGCCGCGGGGTCAAGGAACGAAACCTTTGCAAACTGCGCCTGCGCGCGTTGAATGCGAGGCATGAACCTCGTGTTCGTGCTGCTCCTCGTCGCCGCAGCGATCGCGGGCGCGGTCCGCGGCGACATCAAGGCCGTGGGACAGGGCGCGTTCGACGGCGCATCGCAAGGCGTGACGCTCGCCATCGGGCTGATCGGCGTGATGGCGCTGTGGCTCGGGCTGATGCGGATCGCGGAGAAGGCCGGGCTGGTGGAGAAGCTCGCGCGCGCGGCCCGCCCCATCTTCCGCCCTCTCTTCCCCGGCATCCCCGATGGGCACCCCGCCATCTCGGCCATGCTGCTGAACATCGCCGCGAACATGATGGGACTCGGCAACGCGGCCACCCCGTTCGGGATCAAGGCGATGGAGGAGCTGGAGAAGCTGAATCCGACCCCCGGAACGGCCACCAACGCGCAGGTGCTGTTCCTCGCCATCAACACCGCCTCGCTGCAGCTGGTACCGACGACGGTGATCGCGCTGCGCGCCGCCGCGAAGTCGACGGACCCGGCGGGCATCCTCCTCCCCACGCTGATGGCGACGGTCTGCGCGCTGACGGTCGGGATCCTCGCCGCCAGGCTGCTCGAGCGGGTGTGGAAGTGAGACACGCATTCGAGATCGCCTCGAGCTGGATCCTGATCGCGCTTCTGGTTGGCATTCCTCTCTACGGCTGGGTCAAGGGCGTCAAGGTGTACGAGGCGTTCGTGGAGGGCGCGAAGGAGGGGTTCAACGTCGCGGTCCGGATCATTCCCTTCCTCGTCGCAATCCTCGCGGCGGTGGGCGGCTTCCGCGCCGCCGGCGCGATGGATGCGTTGGCGAAGGTGCTCGCTCCGATCACCGGCCCCCTCGGCCTGCCCGCGGAAGTGCTGCCGATGGCGCTGGTGCGTCCGCTCTCCGGATCGGGGGCGCTGGGGCTTCTCGGCAACATCTTCGCGACCCCGGGCCTCGGCCCGGACTCGTACGCCGGCCGCCTCGGCTCGGTGCTGCAGGGATCGACGGAGACGACGTTCTACGTGCTCTCGGTGTACTGCGGATCGGTGGGAATCGTCCGCTACCGGCACGCGCTCGCTGCAGGGCTCCTCGCCGACTTCACCGGTCTGACCGCCTCTGTGCTGATCGCGCGGATGCTTTGGATGTAAGGTTCGCGCCCATGCGCCGGATCGCTCTCATCGCCGCACTGTTCTGCGCCGTCTCCTGCAAACGCAGCGAGGACGAGGCGGCGCGGGCGCGAATCTTCTCTCCCCAGCAGCCGGTGGGCGAGCTGCCGGAAGCGAAGGAGAAGCTGGACCCCACGCGGCTCGCGGAAGATCCCGCGCTGGCGAACCGCGTGCTGCACATGCAGCGGCGCGAGATCGATCAGCGGATCGGGACGCACAAGGCGCAACAGCGCGTGCAGTTCGCCTGGTTCCGCGGGCCGGGTCTTCCCGACGGCGGCTCCGAAGTCTCCCTCGCCGAGGAGACCACCCTGCTGGAGGGTCCGGGCGACGAGTTCTCGGTACGCCTGGTCAACGATCGCAACCAGGGGTTCGAGCTCGTGTGGGTGAAGGGCGAGGCATTCGTCAAAAGCCTCTATGGCGCTTTCCACAAGCGAAGGACCGACCGCACCGACCCGCCGCGCATCCGCGAGCAGGCGATGTCGGGGCTGGCGACGTTCGACCGTCTCGCCCGCGGTCTCAAGCTGCGCAACGCCGGGGAGTCGAAGTCAGAGGGGCGCCGCGTCGTGCGCTACGTCGTGACGGGCTACGGCGCGCGGGCCGGCGAGAAGGACACGAGCGATCTGCCGCCGGTGCAGTACCCCGAGAACCGCACCGATCCGGACACGGCACGTCGCCTCGAGCTATGGGAAAAAGAGGAGCCGCTCTCCGTGCGCGGCACGGTCCTCGTCGACGCCGAGACCGCCGCCCCGCTTGCCTGCGATCTCCAGGGGCACTTCAAGGTAGCGGACAACGGCCAGGGACCGGCGGCGGAACTCCATCTCCACTCGGTGCTCGTCACCTCGAGCATCGGGAAGGATCCGAATCTCAAGGCGCCGCAGTTCGAGCCGGAGACGAGCGTTCCGCACGCCGTCAAGGACCCGCTGCGCTTTCTCGGCAAGGGTCCGGCCGCGGGTCCGCAACCCCCCGCCGGCGAGGAACCCGAGGACTCCGAAGAGGACGAAACGCCCCCGCGCTGAGCCTCGCCAATCCTGCGGGAAAGCAGGATCTTTCCCGATAGTCGCGCACATTTGCGCCAAAAGGTTGATCTGTCCCGAATCCCGTGTTCCTCTGCGCGCGTAGAGCCGCATTTCCGGAGAAAAATTGGATCTCCCAAGACGGGGGGGTAGGGTGCAAATGGACGCCGCGACGACCCGGAGAGGTAACCGCGAAATGACCAATAAGTCCTCCTCGACAACGATCACCAGCGCCGAAGTCCGGGAGCTGCTGCGCGTCGCCGCGCGCCAGCTCAGCGCTCGCGAGGAGAAGACGGTACGGATGCGGTCGGGTGCGTCAGTCGGACGCGCGGAGGTGTTGCCGCGCCGCGGACAGAGCCATCCGGAAGCGCGCGCGGAGCTTCTGGCGATGGAGATCGAGCTGAAGCAGAAGCTCGCGTCGCGCGCGCCAAAGAGCGCCGCCGCGGCCGTGCGCACGAAGGAAAAGGACAAGATTATCCGCGCCCTGCGCCGCCTGAAGTAGCGCATGCTGCTGGCGCTGCTGATCGCGGCGCAGACCTGGGGGCCGCAGCGGCTTCCGCCAGTGCTCGATGCGGAAGATCCGCTGGTCGATGCAGCCGGGATCGTGAAGGACCTGATCGTCGAGCTCGCATACGCGACGAGCGACAACATCACCGGCCGCGCGCTGTACCCGACGGATGCGAAGTGCCTGCTCCGGCGCAGCGTCGCGGAGCGCCTGGCGGTCGCCGCTAACGCGTTGCGCAAACGGGGATTGCGCCTGATTGCGCGTGATTGCACGCGCCCTCCGGACGCGCAGGAGGCGCTCTGGAGAGCGCATCCGCACGCGGGGTTGGTTGCGGATCCTTCGCGCGGAAGCCTGCACGCGCGCGGCGTCGCGATCGATCTCGATCTCGCCGACCTCTCCGGAACGCGCGTGGAGGTGCCGACGAAGCTCGATGCGTTCGTGCCGCAGGCGGCGGCCGACGCTCCCTTGCCGGACTGCGCGGCGAAAGAGCACCGCGAGGCGCTGAAGGCCGCGATGCACGCGGCCGGGTTTCGCGTGAACCCGAAGGAGTGGTGGCACTACAGCCGGCTCTACGGCTGGCGCTGGCCGGTTGCGCTCTCCCGCTGAGTGCAGGCGCAACCTTCGGCGTGCTCGAGCTCGTCGACCAGCGCCCAGCGCGCGGCCGCGACAGAAAGCAGCTCATCGAACTCGGCCGAACGCTCGATCACTTCGATTCCGGTCTCGCGCGAGGCCGCCCAGACGACGCGGCCGCGCAACGTCGCGGGAGACAGGTGAGCATCGGAGGAGATCAGCGTGGCCGAAACGTCGTCGCCGCGGAAGCCGGTCTCGAATCCGGTGGCGACGCGCAGGCCCCGATCGCTCAAGTCGAGCGCGCGGCACAGCCACGGCTCTGCGCCGCGTGGCCGCACCTCGGCGAACAGCGCGCAGGCGAGGCGGCGGTGGCGCCGCCGCGGCCCGTCCGGATCGGGCTCCCAGCGCGAGGCCGGACGCGCCGACGGCAGGTCGAGCCAGACTCCGTCGCGGACGCGCTCTCGCACGCGCCCGTGCAGAAGGGGATGGTCGGAGGTTTCCGGGACGGCAACCTCGACGATCACGCGAGATCCGGGACCGCCGGGAAGATCGACGTCGGGCAAAAAGAAGCCGGGGCCGAGCCGCAGATGGCGCTGGAATGCGCCGAGCGACTCGAACCGATATCGAACCGGCCAGCTCTCGTCGAGCACCGGAGAGACGGAGTCCCAGCGGATCACACTCCTCCTGCGCGTTCCGGTTTTCGGCGCATGCGCCGGCGGCCGGAATCTGGCGTTATTGTAAAGTTCTAGGATCGAGCCTTCCCCCATTGTCATCGGGAAGCGGGCGCGAGGCTACCGGCACCCCTGGGAAAGGTCGAAAACCAACGGATCGACCGCGGGTTCGCCCCCGAGCTCCGTCCACAATTCCGCACAGGTCGGCCGTCCGCCGCGGGCCCACAAGCCGTTCAGGGAGGCGGCGGTGCGGGGGTTTCGCCACCAGTCCTCGTCGTAGCGCTCGCGCAGGAACGCGACGATGCGGGCGGCGAGTGCACGCCCCTGAAGCTCTGCAAAGCCGCCGAGCCAGGGATCGAGATCGCACAGCGCAAGGCCCGCAGGGAGCTCCGCGCCCGTCGCGCGGACGAAGAGGTCCCGGTGAGCGGCGGCCGCCTTCGAGCCCAGCCCGGACTCGTGCGCCTGAAGCGCCGCGAGCGTCCGCGCCGCGGCGAGGCGGGCGTCGATGACCGCCGCGATTGCGATGGCGCGCTCATCGTCCCGCGCCAGCTCGACCTTCGCGCAACGGCGCAGCCACTCGCGATCGCGGACCAGACCCTCGAGCAGCGCAGCGCAGGCATGCGCCACTGCCGGATCACCGAACCAAAGATCCTCAGGCGGAGCGTCCGGAGGTGGTCCCGTGCGGAGCAACGCAATCCCGAGCGCGGCGAGGAGCCGCGACAGCGCCCACGGCCCCTCTTGCGGCAGGAAGGTGAGAGCGACTTCCCACGGCGGATCGATCGGCTCCGCATGCGCGCCCGGATGCTTCAGCGGCCGATCCTCGTCGTCGATCTTCACTCCCTCGAATTCGAGCCGCAGCATCTCCGCCCAACGTCGCACCGCGCGCTGCATCTCCCCCGCCGGGAATGCGCCCGCACAGCGCGGCGCGTGCAGCAGGTGAAGGACGTCGTGTCGCGCCGCGCTCCCGGGCTTCGCTCCCGTGTGGCGCTCGAGAAGCCAGAAGCCCAGATCCGAGAGGACCGCGTCCGTTCCGCCGAGGACCTTCTCCGACCACTCCGCCGCGCCGTCGGGAACGCGGAGGCCCGCTTCCGACCGCGCCGTCATCGCCGCATCCCAGCTCGCGCTGCGCGCGCCGTCGGCTGGCTGCAGCGCCGCGGCCAGCGCAGCTTCCAGCTCCGCCCGCTTCTCGCGCGCGCGCTCGGCCGGGAGATTTCGCTCCAGGGCCACCGGCGGAATCGCGCCGTGCAACCCCGCATCCCCCGGCGGACGCACCAAGGGGCGCTGCGCGAGGGCGAAGAGCTCCTGCGCGGCGCCGGGCTCGAGCGCCAGCGCCCGCGTCCGCGCGAGGAATGCGAGCAGCCACCTCAGGCGGACAATGCGGCCGGGCCTGCGCGGATCCTCGCCCTCCGCATTCGAGAGCGCCTCGCGCGCCTGCGCGGTCCCCTCGGCGCTCGCCGCCAGCTTGTGCGCGCGCAGGAGCTCGCGCAGGGACTGAAGCGCCGGCAGCCCAGCGGCGCGCCGGTAACGCTCGCGGCAGAGCCCGGAGGCGAGCGCCGCGGCATCCTCGCGAAGCTCTGGCAGCTCGCGGAGCACGAGCCGTCTTTACTTGATCAGCCGCCCCTCGCAAGAGCGCCAGTCCAGGTTCCGGAAGTACGCGTCGATGTATTTGGCGCGCTCCGTGGCTTTGTAGTCGGGGACGAACGCGTGCTCCCACGCGTCCATGACCACGATCGGCTTGAACCCGGGGGGATGGCCGTCGTTGTGCAGCGTGATCCAGTGATTCGAGATCTGGCGATTCTCGGGGTTCTGGTAGGCGATGGCCCAGCCGACGCCGCGCATGACGGCGATGGCCTTGAAATCGTCCAGCCAGGCCTCGACGCTGCCGAAGCCCTGCGCCAGCGCTTGCGCCAGCGGACCGCCCTTGTTCAGCGCGTCGGGCTCGGGCGCGAGGTTCCCGAAGTAGAGCTCGTGCAGCACCATGCCGCCGTACTCGAATCCGAGCCAGCGGGTGAGCTCCGCGAACGCCGGATTGGTGCCCTTGGCCTTGCCTTCCTTGGCGAGCGCTTCCAGCTGGGCAGTGATCTCGTTGACGTTCTTGACGTATCCCTCGTAGAGCTTGAAGTGGTCCTGCAACAGACCGTCGGAGATTCCCGACAGACCCTTCAGCCTCGTGAACTGCTTCGGCTCGTACCGTTTCATGCGCGGCAAGATGCGCATCGCGCGGCGCAAGTGCGGCAGGCACGCGCCTGCTTCTTCGGATCTCTCTCGACGGAGCGATCGGGGAACGCTAGTGTGAGCGCCGAAAGCTCCTTTTGCCGAGGAGGGTGGATGGATTCGAATGTCGCCGAGTGGTTGAACCTCGTCTTCCGCTGGATCCACGTACTCGCGGGCGTGATGTGGATTGGCCATCTCTGGTTCTTCAACTTCGTCAACGCCCAGCTGGCGAAGACGTACGACCCGGATTCCCGCAAGAAGGTGATTCCCGAGCTGATGCCGCGCGCGCTCTACTGGTTCCGCTGGGGCGCCGCATACACCTGGGTCACCGGCATCCTCCTGCTCTGGGTGGTGTACTGGGCAGGCAATGCGATGGGCAACGACCGCATGTCCAGCTACGGGTCGGGAGGCATCGGACTCCTGATCGTGATCATCTGCTTCGCGATCTACGACGTGCTCTGGAAGAACATGAAGAACGAGACCACCGGGATGATCGTCTCCCTGGTCCTCTTCGCCGTGGTGGTCTTCATCTTCCACCTCTTCATGGGCGGGCGCGCGATCTTCATCTACGCGGGCGGCCTGCTTGGCACCATCATGGCGGCCAACGTCTGGATGCGGATCTGGCCCAACCAGCGGAAGATCATCGCCGGCGTGAAGGGGACCGGGCCCGCGGCCGATCCATCGGTGGCCGCTCTGGCCGGCCTGCGCAGCAAGCACAACACGTACATGTCGATGCCGCTGATCTTCTTCATGGTCGCGAATCACTTTCCGACCGTGTACGGCAGCGATTACGCCTGGGTCGTCGCGGTCGTCTTCGTGATCATCGGCTGGGGAATCACCAAGTTCCTCTTCAACAAGTCGGGAACGCCGGCCCCGGCGCGGTTCTAGGAGATTCCCGCAGTGCAGAGCGTGAACCTGATCAGCGATGCGCGTTACTCGGACGACAAGCCCAACGTCCTGCACGCGGTCAAGACCGATCAGCTGCTGGTGGACGGGATCTACCTCAAGGCCGGGCAGAGGACCGGCTGGAAGAAGCACCCGGACGCGGACCGCGCCTTCGTCTGCGTCCAGGGATCTGGAGAGCTGGTGCTGGAGACGACCGCCGCCGGGAACGAGCTGCGCATCCCCCTCGGTCCCGGCGCCGTGGCGCTGGCCCCCAGGGCGGTGTTCTTCGACCTCGTCGCCGGACCAGAAGGAATGGTCTGCTCGGCATTGAGCAAGTTTCCCGTCCGGGTCGTGGAGAAGGGCTGAGGCGCCCACCCTCCCGGCTCCGGCTGGTTGCCGATCGCGACGAGCCGCTGCTCGACTTCGTCCTCCGCCGGGGCGCCATTGGCGAAGAGACCGCGCGCGAAGCGATCTTGCGGGGAGGCGCGTTCGTTCGCGGCAAACGGGTGAAGGAGCTCGCGTGCGCGGTGCGGGCCGGCGATCGGGTCGAGCTGGCATTGCGCTCTTCGCGGGCGTCTCCGGTCGGCAAGGACCGCATCCTGCATCTCGACGCCGAAGTCGTCGCCATCGACAAGCCCGCCGGCGTCGCGGCGCAGGAGGATCTCGCCGGGGGCGACACGTTGCCGCAGCTGTGCAGCGCACTCTTGCGAGAGATGGGGGAACAGCAGACGCAGGCGTTGCTCGTGCACCGCCTCGACCGCGGGACGACCGGGGTGACTTTGCTGGCGCGCACGCGGCGGGCCCAGTCGGCGCTGCTCGGCGAATTTCGCGAGCACCGCGTCCGCAAGGAATATCGCGCTCTGGTCTCACCGGCGCCGTCGGCGGACACAGGCATCGCCGACGGCCCCGTTGCATCGCGGCCGGCGTTGACGCGGTGGCGCGTCATGGAGCGCCATCGGAGCTCAGCGATGATCGCAGCGCTGCCGGAGACCGGGCGCACGCACCAGATCCGCGTGCACCTGCTCGCGCTCGGATGCCCCTTGCTCGGAGACAAGGCGCACGGCGGCCCCGCCTTCCTCACCACGGCCGCCGGCGTGCGGCATGACTTCGGGCGCCCGATGCTCCACGCGCTCTCGCTGGAATTGCGCCATCCCGGGGGCAGCCCGCTGCACATCGAGGCGCCCCTGCCGGCCGACTTCGAGGCGGCGCGCGCTTTCTTGCGCACCTGGAGCGCCGCGCCGGATTGAAAGGCGGCGGGGCGTCTGTTAGAGCAGCGCGCCATGGGTGAGAACACCGAGGCGAAAAAGGACACTGGCCTGCTGATCGTGCAGAGCAAGGTGCGCGATCTGATCCGCGAAAAGGAGATGCGCACCTCGGACGAGTTCATCTCGGCGCTCTCGGAGCACGTCCGCGCCGCGGTGGAGAAGGCCGTCTCGCGCGCCAAGGAGAACGGGCGAAGCACCTTGCGGCCCGCAGATCTGTAGCGGGATCCGCAGTGCAGCTCGCGATCGCGTGCTGGCGGCGTTCCGGTCCTGACGGTCGTCGCGAAAGTGGCGGCGCGCGGACGCGCGCCCTGCTACCTTCAATCCCGTGAGACACACGCTGCCCAATGGGCTGACGCTGCTGGTCGAGGAGAACCACGCGGCGCCGGTGGTCGCCATCCAGGTGTGGATGCGCGTCGGAAGCGCCGACGAGGGCCCCGACGAGGCCGGGATCGCACACCTGCACGAGCACATGCTCTTCAAGGGCACCGCGCGGCGTGGGCCGGGGGACATCGCCCGCACCGTCGAGTCCTGCGGAGGCGAGATCAATGCCTGGACGAGCTTCGACCAGACCGTCTATCACGTCGTGCTCGCCTCGCGCTTCTTCGCCGAAGGAATGGACGTGCTCGCCGATGCCGTGACGAGCGCGGCCTTCGATCCGGTCGAGCTGCAGCGGGAGATCGAAGTCGTCTGCGAGGAAATCAGACGCACCCAGGACTCGCCCACGCGCAAGCTGTCGCGCGAGCTGTTCGCTTCGGCCTTCACGCGCCATCCCTATGGCAAGCCGGTGATCGGCACCGAAGCGAGCGTGCGCGGCTTCACCCGCGAGGGGATCCTGCGGTTCTACCGGCGCTGGTACAAGCCCGCGAACGCCGTCCTGGTCGTGGTGGGCGACGTGCGCGAGGCCGAAGCGCTCGAGCTGGCGGAGAAGTCGTTCCGCTGGCCAGAGGACCCGTTCGTTGCAGCCCCGTCGCGGCCTCCGGAACCACACCGGGAGCTGCCGCTGGCGCGGATGCGGGCCGAGCCGCTCAAGGAGGGATATCTCTCCATCGCCTGGCCTTCGCCGCCACTGGTGCACGAGGACGTGGCCGCGCTGGACGCCCTCGCCATCGTGCTGGGCCACGGCGAGGCGTCTCGCCTGCATCGTGCCCTCAAGCGCGACCGCCTGCTCTGCACCGAGGTGCAGGCCAGCTGCTACACGCCGGTCGATCCGGGACTGACCATCGTCGGCCTGACCTTGCAGCCTGCCACTGCGCGCGATGCGGTCCGCGAGGCGCTGTCGCAAACGTACCGGCTCCGCAGCGAAGAGGTGACGGGCGAAGAGCTTTCCGTCGCCTGCCGTCTGCTGGAGAGCGACGCCGTCTACCAGCGCGAGACCGTGCAGGGACAGGCGCGCAAGCTCGGCTTCTATCAATCGAGCGCGGGGGGCGTGGAATTCGAGCAGCGCTACCTCGATCACGTCGCCCGGCTCACGCCGGCTCGGGTACGAGATGCGGCGGAGCGCTGGATCGATCCCTCCGCCGCCGTTCTCGCGGCGCTGTTGCCGGAGCGCGGTTGTCCTCCGGAAGGGGAGATGCTGGAGCTCTTGCAAGAGGCGGCGGCCGTCGTCCGCCCTCGGGCTGCGCCCTCTTCCGCGCCGCCCGAGAAGCGCGCTCCGATCAGATTCGCCGAGCGCGCGACAACCGGACCCCTGCTCCGGGAGGAGCTGCCGTCCGGAGGCGTCCTCTTGATCAAGGAGGAGCGGGCGGTGCCGCTGGTCGCGCTGCGCGCTGCGTGGCAGGGCGGCCTGCGCGCGGAGGACGGCTCCAACGCGGGCATCAACATGCTGCTTGCGCGGCTGGTGTCGAAGGGAACGCAGACCCGCGGTCCCGAACGCCTGGTGCGCGAGATGGAGGCGATGGGCGGCTCCATCGGCGGCAATGCAGGCCGCAACAGCTTCGGGTTGCGGGCGGAGCTCCTTTCCCGGCATCTGCGCGAGGGATTCGACATCTTCGCGGAGGCGGTCTCCGCCCCGGCGTTCGATCCCGAGGAGGTGCAGCGCGAACGCACCCTGCAGATCGACGAGCTGCGGTCCCGCGAGGACAACCCTGCCGGAGTCGCGTTCCTGCTCTTTGGCGAGACGCTCTATCGCAAGCACCCGTATCGTTTCGACACGCTCGGCACGGAAAGCAGCGTCGCCCGGCTCGAGCCTGGCATCCTCTCCCGGTATCGCGCGCAGCAGTATCCGCCGGGCGCGCTGACGATCTCCGTCGTCGGCAACGTCGATCCCGCCGAGGTGCGCGAGCAGGTCCTGCGCAGGTTCACGTCGGCGCCCGCCGCGCGCGTGTCGATCGCGCCGGTCCAGGAGGAGCCGCCGGATGCGCCGCGGTTCGCCGTGAAGAAGCTCGACAAGGCGCAGGCGCACCTGGTGCTCGGATTCCCCGGCGCGCGGCTGTCGGATCGGGCGCGCTGGCCGCTGGAAGTGCTGTCGGCGGTGCTCTCCGGCCAGGGCGGGCGCCTCTTCGTCGAGCTACGCGACAAGCGCAGCCTGGCGTACAGCGTCACCAGCTTCTCCATGGAGGGCCTCGACCCGGGCTATTTCGCCGTCTACATCGGTTGCGGTCCCGGCAAGGTTCAGGAAGCCCTCGACGGGATTCGAAACGAGCTGCGGCGCATACGCGAGCAGCCCATCGGAGCCGCCGAGCTTGCGCGCGCCCGCCATCATCTCATCGGCACGCACGCCATCTCCCTGCAGCGCAATTCGGCGCGCGCCGCCGTGTACGCGTTCGACGAGTGCTACGGCCTCGGCGCCGACGCTTCCGCGAAGTACGCCGCCAACGTCGCGGCGGTCAGCGCCGAGGACGTGCTGGCCACGGCGCAGAGCCTGCTGACGCCTTCGCGCGAGGTGATCGCGCTCGTCGCCCCGGAGGGCGCGGTCCCGCAGGAGCTCGGCCGGTGAGCTGGGCGCTGGTGCTGGTCGCGCCGCCCGAACAACTGGAGATCCTCGCCGCGGACCTGTTCGACCGCGGCGCCCTCGGCGTCGAGCTGCAGGAGCCCGGAATGCCTCTGATGCCGGGCACGCCGCCCCTGCCCGAGGGTCGCGGCCGCGCGATCGCGCACTTCGCCGACCGGAGCGCAGCGAGCGAATCCGCGAGCGCGCTGGGCGCGGAGCCGCCGGTCGAGATCCCCGAGGAAGACTGGAACGCGCTGTGGCGGGCGCACCACCGCACGATGCAGGTCGGGCCACGGGCCTGGGTACATCCGCCATGGGAAGACCCGCCGGGAACCGGCGTGGCGGTGGCGATCGAGCCTGGCATGGCGTTCGGGACCGGGAGCCATCCCACGACTGCGCTCTGTCTGGAGCGCTGCGACGAGCTGCTCAGCGAGCTTCCCGGGTCCGACCTGCTCGACGTCGGCACCGGCAGCGGCGTCGTCGCATTGCTCGCGAAGAAGCTGGGCGCACGTCGGGTGGTGGCGACGGACAATGACGCGGTGGCGCTCGAGGCGGCGCGGCAGGGTGCGGCGCTGAACGGGGTGAGCGACGTCGATTGGGCCTTGACCGCGGATCCGGACGAGGTGCCAGGCCGGTTCACGATCGTGATCGCAAACATCCTCCTCAACACGCTCGAGGAGCTCGCTCCGGCGATCGCGCGCAAGCTCGCGGATCGGGGGCGGCTCGTTCTCTCCGGCCTTCTCTGCACCCAGGGCGACGACGCCGAGCGCGCGTACGTCGCGCAGGGACTGCGGCCCTTGGCGCGCAAGGAGCGTGAGGGCTGGCTGCGAATCGAGCTGGCACGGCCGTGATCATCCATCGCCTCTTCATTCCCCCTGACCGGCTCGTTGCGGGACCGCACGTGAAACTGACGCCGGACCAGGCGCGTCATCTGTTCACCGTCCTGCGGCTCCAGTCCGGCGCGGAGGTCGAGGTGTTCGACGGGCAGGGCGGCAGGTTTTCGGCGTTCGTCTCCGGCGACCAGCTCGAGATCGGTCGCGCGCTGCCGCGCGACCCACGCCGGCTGGACGTGGTGCTCGTCCAGGCCGTGGCGAAGGGAGAGAAGATGGATCTGGTGGTGCAGAAGGCCACCGAGCTGGGTGCGGCCCGGATCATGCCTTTGGCCGCCGAGCGCGCCGTCGTGCGGCTCGAGGCGGGACGCGGCTCTACGCGCGCCGATCGCTGGCGCCGCGTCGCGCAGGAGGCGGCACGACAGTGCGGGCGCGCGGACGTGCCACGCATCGACGCTCCGTCGCCGTGGGAGGACGTCTTTTCCCTGCTGCGAGCGGAGGCGGACCGGCGCGCGCTCCTGCTCGATCCGGCGGACGACGGCCTCCGGCTCGGCGACGCGGCTCGCGGCGTGCCCCGATCGCTGGTTGCCGTCGGACCCGAAGGAGGGTTTTCGCCCGCCGAGCGGCAGCGGGCCGTCGAGAGCGGATTCCTTCCGGTCACGCTGGGGAAGAGGGTCCTGCGCACGGAGACGGCGGGGCTCGCGGCACTGGCGGTCGTCCTGCACGTCAACGGCGAGCTCGGCTGAGCCGTCGGCGCCATACAACGATCGTGGCACTGCATTGACAGCGTGGGTGCCAAGGTGTGGGCTGTCGTCAGGAGGCCGCCATGCCGCATTTTCGCGTGGTCCGTGGCCATTCTGCTCTCCCTGCTGGCGTCGTCGGTGTTGGCGGACGTTGCGCGCGTCGCAGCGCCGATGTCGGCGATCCT